>Ga0208492_1000232_pt1 | contig 54586 bp, 33 predicted proteins | sample Subbioar_CSW14AB_FD_184820 | JGI IMG/M metagenome (GOLD analysis project Ga0208492, IMG submission 184820) | Serpentinite rock and fluid subsurface biosphere microbial communities from McLaughlin Reserve, California, USA - CR12Mar_CSW14AB (SPAdes) | ecosystem: Environmental > Terrestrial > Deep... | reverse complement strand
CAAGTGTAAACACCACCTACAGTAACTGTTACTATTGCGTTATGCGTCGACCCGACAATCCCCGGACCGCTCCAGGTATACGATGCAGAGCTGACAGGTGAGGTAACAGTTAGGGAAATTGTAGGGTTGAAACAGCTTACAGAGGTGTTTGGTGAAGCAGCAATACTGGAGCTGAACGAGGAAACCGGAGCCATACAGCTCGCGAAATCATGTGGCGTGGGAAAACTCTGGTTGATCTGGGTGAATGTTATGACAGGCCCGTTTATTTCAGCCCAATAATTCCATGCAGCATTTACAACAATCGTATTGTTTATTATGGCGAAGCCGAAACCACTGGTAATATTTGGTAAGCCAGACACACTATAGGTACAGATCTGCGCTCCCGAAGAATTGTAGACATTCAGACTGGGTGGATTATCCAGCTTCAGCAGGTAAAAATTGTCTTTATCATCTGCTGCTATATCCTGTGAAACATAATTAACATTAAGCGCGCTATTATAAGACGCTACAAAGGTCGCGTTACCGGTACCATTGTATCTATAAACGGACGGGCCACTCGTATTATATGAATAAAGATAATTCAGACTTCCTCCTATATGTGCATCAACTGAAGATCCCGCATTGTGCCCGGTACTGTAAAAGCCCCTGCCGTTATAATACCACAGTGTTCCCGCTACGGTGGTCCAGTATGTGGGATTTGGAGCATTGAAGCTAAAACTGGGCGCAATGGCAAGTCCCTTGGCATTAAGTGGTAGTTGCAGTGTAGATACAGAGGAAGTATTTACAGAACCCGTATTGGAAACATGAACAATAGAGGATGTGGTGTTTATGGAATACAACACATTTGTGCAGGTGGGTGCAGGCGTGGGGATGCAGGTAAAATCATTAGTATAAAGACTCATTTCCTCGGTTGGTAAGATCTGCCTGTTATGGAATTTTATGTTATCAATAATCCCCGTAAACGGTAGATTATATGTTTCATTGGTGCCTCCTAAAATCACTTTTTTACCTGAGTTATAGTCAATGTTCATATTTGAGCCAACACTTACTTCCGTCCCATTCACATATACGCGTATAGCTCCGTTAAACATGGTGAAACCCACAAAATACCAGGTATTAGCTGTAATTGTAGTGGTAGACTGTACGGAATGGGTTGTGCTTCCGTTGGTTTTCACCACTTCAAACACGTAGCCCGCGGAAACAGAAAGAGTCTTAAGAGAATAGGCGTCAATGTTAGAGGTCGAAGTGTTGCTTGTAAAAACAATATAGGCGTTCGTCAGCACCGTTGGCTTTACCCAGGCTGAAAACGAAATGTAAGGGCTCTTGATGAGCGGATCGTCCGGCAGTTCCACATAGCTGGAGCTTGAACCTGAAAAGTAAAGCGCCGAATTAGGGTTATTAAACCGGTCTACCGTTGCGGTTGCCGAACTTAATGTTCCGGTTAAGTTGCTGTATGGCTCCACCCCGTTTCCATCCAATGCATAACAAGCCGTTAGGCTCGTGGTAAGGGCCTGGGATCTTATAAATTGAACTGAAAGAATAAATAAAATTAAACTGATAACGCGTACTAGACCTTGCATGATTTGGTATTTTATTGGATAAAAGTAGTGTTGCTAAACTAAATAAATTTCCCAGAATGGCAATACGCTTTTTTGTTTTTTCTACTATGTGAACACATAGCGTTTTTTTTCGGAAACCTGGTAAATTATACCAGATTTACACCAATTAGTTAAGAGTGTTTACCCAGCTGATAATTGAATATTACCGAACATTCTCCTCATAAATAATGGCGGCTATAATTCTGCTCTGGCTATTAGAAATGGACAGAACAGATATTTTGAGACACTAACACATTACTTTATTTTAAAAGTGAACGAATTGCCTTTGGAATCAAAAACGTTAAATTGATCTTCAACAATCGTAAAATTCCAATTGAATTTATCCAATTTAGATGTTTTTATCTCTTCAGAAAAATCATAGAGGTAGTTTAATTTTCTGTTAAGAATGACTCCCACCCTTTTACCTTTAAGAATGATTAAAGTGTCATATGTATGTAAGCTCATAAGATCATCTGTTGCATTGCAGAAAGCAGTATCTAAGGATATTGATAAATTAGTATTCTTTTTTGAAATTCTGCATTTTGTCATATCAAGAACAAAGCTCCCATCTGCTGTACGCAAAGAAAGCATTTTGTGGTTCTCCCAATTTTGTATACAGGTTGTTTTTAGTGTATCAAACAGATAAAAATCTCCCTTTTTTACGCCGTTATAATATTGGCCCTTTTCGAGTATGTTACCCGAAGGATAATATCTGATTGAAAATCCATTTGCCAAACATTCTCTTACCATACGAACACCTTCAAGTCTTCTAATAGTTTTTCCATTTACATATTTTCTATAAAACGAGCTATCTATGCCTTCTTTCATGTTTCCCTCAGCACACTCTGAATACCAATAACAGCTGCTAAAAAATACAACCTGCAGAATTAAAAATAATTTAATCTCCCTTCTGTTTGGAGGGCCAACTAACTGACATATTACTGGAAATTTAATTTTCATGAGTTAGATTTTATAGTGAAATAGCAGAAGATTAAGAGTCGCTCGCTTCAAAATATTTAAATTACTGTCAAGCAAGGGATTATGTGCTCCAAAGTTTAAGAATTGTTCTTTAATAGAAGAGTAAGGACTGGCTTTTTTCAAATTATAATTTTGAGCATATTCATTATAGAATTCAGTGACGGTTATCCGGGACCAATAAACCCTAAGGTATTGTATGTTATATGAACGTTTAACCCATTCTTATTTTTTCTCCGAGAGTTTCTTGAGTAAACAAAAACCATAAATGACAAATCAAGTAAAGTTAAAACTGGGAAGTTTTCATACGTAAATTTAATACACGAAGGGTACATTTACAACAATTATATTCAATAGTTTTGCCCGATACAATATATCTTAACAAGATGAAGGTCTTCTATTTACTCCTGATCTGATTTTTATACGAGTTATTATCGCGCTTTTGATAAGTATCCCATTTTCCAAATTTTGAGGTTAGTCTGCCATTCCCCTTAAATTCAGGTAATTTAGAAAGGTGTAACAGATTAAACGGCGTAGGAGGTGTATTCAAAATTGTCTGCAACCTCCTATCTTCTAGTTGATTTTTCAAATATGTATTTAAGAAATTCAGAACTAATAGATCTGTTTTAGTATTCCTTTGATCTTTTAATGGAGCATCATTTGGGTTATAGGTGTAATTTGTTTTTCCCGATTCATCGTGATGACTCTTCGGTAGACCGTTTTTTAACTCTTCTGTTATATCTCCAAAGCCGAGGTCTGTTAAATAATTTCTTAAATTTGTTAAGAAATCTTTGTTTTTTGCTTCTTCGGTATTTTGATATAACTTAAATCCTACGCCTATTAAATTCGAAACAAGATCTTCGGGATCCCATGCTGAGGGTTTTGACCCTCCATTATTATTCGGAAACTTCTCCATTTCCTGTCTTAGTTCTAGTTGTTCCCCTTCTTCCAGCACAATCTTTGGATCGCCGGATAACTCATTTTCAATTGCTGCAGAAACGTGGTACATATCAACCCATCCCCATTTCGGGCTATATAAATACCTGTGGGCATCAGTTCCGGGACGTCCTTTGATGTGCCAACCACCAAAACCTATGCCGTGAAAAGACTTGAGATCACCTATGTTTTTAACTCTGTATAGTTTTAATACCAAAAGATATATTTTTAAACTTATACACCCTTTTTGGTTTGGTTCCCTTCCATCAGGATCATTAAACTTAATAGGTGAATTGAAACAAAAATTATAAGGTGAAAAAGACACAAATTTTTTGGCCGAAGGATCAAGTGAGGTCCATCTTCCTATCCTTGGATCATACATCCTTGCGCCAAAATCATAGCTATTATCACCTCCTTGTACCTCATTGTCGCTTTCTTTCCCGTTAAACCCGTACCTGTAGTCATCTCCACCCACCCAGGTCCTTCCGGGCATTGTTTGTCCAAAAGCATAATAATCCTGGTGCGTGAGTATATCCGCCAGATACCCCTGGGGTTCGTCTACAATTACGTCGTCAATGTTATATGTAATACTAGTGCCCGCTGCATTTGCTTTCTGGATACGCAATAACGAAGTGGCACTCGTGGCTACAAAGCTAAACTCATTATAGCCCGGTACCGCTGTTACATTTGCGAGGAAAGATCCCGCGATGGGCCAGGTATATACTTCCGCCTGGATCACAGCGCCTGCTGGCACAGTCACATTAAAGCGCACCCTGTAGGTTTTACCAGCAACCGTATTAAATGTTTTGGAAGCTGCATAATAGATAACATTCGTAGTTACAGCCAATTGCCCGCCCGAAAGTGTGCCTCCGGACCATCCGTTCAGGGAAGAGCTGAAATCGTCGTTAAACAGGGTATTGCCCCATTCCTTTATTTTACGGTCAGAGAGTGTTGTGATCACGTTCCCCAGGTGATTGCTCATCTCAAAATCTTTGTAGCCCAGGAAACGTTTCTTCAGCGAGCTTGATGGCACTGCTGGTTGTGCGAGTCCGTATGCCGTTCCCTGGCATTCACCCAGCGCGCCGCCGCAATTGGAGAAAATGACAGACCAGGTGGAAGGAGTCGCCGGGCGGGAGATCGCAAGACGTGCACCTCCATATAAATGCTGCTCACTTAAATTCAGAGCGTCCTTGAACAGGTTTGGCGTGCCAAGACCATCGTTATAAGGAGTTGAGCTGCGGTTATAGGTTGCCAGCACATTGCCACTGGCATCGTAAACATAATAGGTATAAAGCCAGTCTTTACTTGGCTTCAGAGCTTTGGTGGCGGGGTCCCTTGGTTTCACGATCTTTACCACCCGCTGGCGCCCGGAGTTATATTCGTATTCAATGTCCGGTTTAGTAACGCCTGCTATAGTCATAGCGGCTACATCCCGTGTAATGCGCTTCACCTTCCCGTCAACAGTCCAGTCGATAAGCGCGATAAATTCATTCTTATCTTTTATAAGATTCCCGATCTCATCATAATCATAATAAAGCATACTTGCAAAGGCCGTGGAAGGTGGTTTTATATCGTCCCCATAGGCGCTGGTAGCTGCGTCCTTCAGGTAAATAAGTTTGTTGGAATTTTTTGTACCATATGTTCCGCTTACGGCATAGGTATAATTCAGGTCATCCATCGGAAGCAAAGAACCTGCTTTGATCGTAGTGCCGGCACCATCGCGCTTCAGGCTCGTAATATTCCCGTTCGGGTCATACGCGAAATTCATAAAATAGCTGCCATCGTAATTGCCTGCATTGGAGCTATTCCAGGTATTGTTTGCTATATCGCGGTAACTCATCATTTGAGTGATACGTTGCAGCTGGTCATAGCGATAGCTCGTGAGTTGCGGCCAGGCGGTATTATCAGGATGATCATTCCCGATCGGGTCTTTGTCAATAAAGCTGGTCACCATGCTACTGATGTTCCCGTTAAAAAGGTCCTCTCCCTGGCCGGCCAGGTTAAAAGGTCCCCCGGTCATAATATTAGAATACGCGCTTAAAGGGTTTTGAAGACTGCCACTACTTGTATAGCTGTTCCGGTTGATCGCTTCATAATCTTTCTTTGCTCCCGCATGATAATAATTGAGAGCAAAGCCTGCTGCATCTTTTGCGAAGGCATTGTGCAGATCCGGGTAGCCGCTGTTATAAGCGTTGCCACTTGTGCCGTCCTTACCCGGATCGTTATTTATACCCAGGGCTTCGCTGTTCATGCCTTTTATCCATCCGTGGATCGTATAAAAATAATCCGCGCCCTGCACTTGCTCGTCCCCACGCTCTATCCTGGCGAGAGGACCATGTTCATAATAAAAGTATTTGGCGTCCCTGTCATAGTTCAGGTCGTCTTTGCTTGTAAACACTTCATGTAAACGGTTATCTGCATCATAGATATAGTTATGGATCATCTGGTCAGACTCACCTGGCTGGTAAGTCGCCTTATTCATATTGCCGCTGATGAGCTCATAGGCGTATACGATCTTTTTAATTCCTGCCGATGCGTTATAGCGGGTTTCAAGCGCTTTATTATGCTGTACAGCCTCGCTTACGTTGCCATGATCGTCGTAGCTATAGTAGGTGGCATGCAGGTAATTGGTTCCCGTCACATCTTTATAGGTACTGTAAGCTACCCGGTTTCGAAGGTTGTTCTGTGTGCCGCCGCTGAATTTGGCCAGGATTGCAGGCGTTGCGGTTGGAATGTCGTAATAAACATTAACGATCTCCCGCCTTGTAGCGCTGGTACAATAATCTGTATACGTATTACCAGAAGGCGGAACCGTATAGGGGTTATCGAGGATCACCTGCGTGAGTGGACTTGTTGCTTCCATCTCACCGGTTTCAATAATGCGCGCATGTTTGTCATACAGTGTATAACTATAGATATAGCTGTTGTTCGCCAGCGATCTTGCCGCCTGTTTGGCGTTCTGGGAGGCCATTAGCCTGCCTGTTTTCTCATAAAAATAAACAGTAAGGCCCCCGTCTACTGTTGACTCAGACGTAAGCTGGTTAAGGGTATTGAAACTTGTTTTATTCGTATAGGAATTATCCACGCTGGTAGCGGCACTATGAGCAGGGAATAATGTTGTAGGCGGAGTATTCGTAGTGATGTTGAGCGGGCTCACACCTTTCGGCGCAACTGTCCTTACCAGGTTCCCCGCCTCGTCATAATAATAAAGTGTATAACTAAATTCCTGCAGATCATAGGCTCGTGTAAATGTTTCCTGGAGCTTACCGAAACATGCTTCTTTATATTTTGTAACAAAATCAAGATTTACCGAAACCAGGTAATCTTTGTACACATTCGCTGCCGCCTGCAGTGCGCTGTTGATCAGACCAACCTGGCAACTGAGGTCAGGCGCCGGTTTTTCGGGACATCTGGCAGGATAAAAGGGTGCGGCGCTTCCCGCTACGTAAGTAATCGGATAACAGCTGGTACCGGTGACCTGGATCTGGTTAAAGTTATTATCCTTTCCCGTCAGTCTGAAGTTATATTGCGCGCCTCCTGCAGTTGGCGTAGTTGGAAAATAGGCTTCGATCTTATGGAAGGATTTAATGTTTGTCCAGGTGAGCCCACCCGGGAGCGTAAGATTTAGCGTGCATTTAGGAGCACTGTTCTTTGCAATTATAACTTGCAATATGTTTCCGGCTAACATGGTGGCCTGGTATGTATAAATATCGCTGAGCGGTACAGGAAGCGTTTCGTTATATAAGCTGCTGGTAAAATATTTACTGTCGGTACATAGCCTCATGGTGTGCGTGTTGCCGAGATAACTGTTTGAGGCCAGGTCGTTAAAGTAATTCAACAGATCTCCTGCCTGCGCAGTTAACATGCTGGTGTAAACCCCGGTTGATGTATAACTGCCGCAGGTTTCATAAAAATCCAGGTAATCCTGCAGCGTAAAGTTCCAGTTGTTATTTTGATTCAGATAGTTTACCAGGTAAACACCGTTAGCAGGAGTATTACTGATCGAATAAAACACATTTGTACCTCCTGAAACCGGTAGCGAGCTAAATAAGGCGTCCATTTTAGAAGATACGTCCTGGCAATTGATGCAACGGTCGCAGTCTATATTCGCATTCAGGTCAAGGGGATTTGAAGCCAGGAATCCTGTTCCATTCGCGTCCCATTGGAAGGAAGGAGACCAAACGAGGGAAGGATTGGATGGGTTGGCCAGCAAACCTTGTTGATGTATAGCATCCTTACATTCACAAATAGCTGTATTAAAAATCTCGATATCAAAACCGTAACGGAATTTAAAAAGTTCCCAGGCTTGTGTAATGCCGGGCGGCACATTGATGTTATTTGCCAGATCGTATTCAACAGTGAGGAGTTGATCGCATTTACAATCGTCCAGCATGGATGTCGGCCCTGCGGCTCCTCCGGAACTATTGAACGGAGGTGGTTCAGAAATCAGGTAAGAACTGCAGGTATGGCCGGTAAAGCTATTCAGGTAATAGTCCAGCACGTCCTGAAAATTATATACTTTCTGTACTGTACCAGGAAGCATATAATATGTCCCGGAAGTAGAGCTCGATCCATCAGGGTGGTCAGCGTCGCAGCCAAGATTACAAACTGCCTCGAGAGCATCCAGGATCTGCGTTTTTTGTGAAGCCGTAAGCGAAGAATAATAACTGCAGTAGGAACCTAGATCTGACTCCCATATGATACGGGACGAAGCGCAGGCGGTAGAACATTGACTGGCAATGTTTGTTGATATGGCTGTATTCAGCTGCGGTGTGTTTGCGGGAGCTGTCCAGTTTGGATCAATTCCATATAAACTCTGAAGATTACTGCCATTGGGAAAAGCTGTTTCGTAGTTAGCGGGTAAAGTCACTGCGCATTCTCCGTTGCCTGCCGACGTAAAATTGGCAATATAGATCAGCATCATATCATCATAAAGTTTATTTTTAAGCGTCAGGTAATTGTCTCTGAATTCTTTCCACTCAAGATCCTGTGTGCATGGATCCGATCCGAAAGTATGACCTCCGGGAATAGACCCGCCATAAACAGCTTCGCTGGAAACCTCGTAAATATTTTTACCGCTGCCCTGGTAACTAGTGGTAATCTCTGAAATAAATGCCGTGATCAGGGTGTTATACAGGGGATTCGTAAAACCTGTTAACGGATCCGAGGTTCCGGGACAAGCAGGTCCATAAGCATAGCTGGCCGAATAAGGCTTAATATAACCGCTGTTGCATGCCTCACTGAAATGTGAAATTTTAAGGAGCTTTTGATCATAATCCATACCAGCGCCCCCAATCTCACAATAGAATTTCATTTTACAATACTCGGGATGAATCGGCAGGAAAGCTTCCGCCCATATATTTTCAAAGTTTGCAATGAAAGTGCTCATGCCCAGCATCTCAGGATAATAAGTTACATTGTTGATTATCACAGTAGCGTCGGCCGTAAGATAGTTCTTATAGGGATGGAAGGAGCCTGACAAATGAGGAGGATTGTTCCAGGTCGAGCTTAAGCCGGAGCCCGAACCCAGTGTATTTAACGGATTAAAGATTGAAACTGGCCAGTTAGGATCTCCGGCGGTGATAGCTGCAAAAAAACCGGTGCCCGGAATAAAGTCTGAAGCCAGCTTTTTCCTGAGACTTTCGCAAAAGCTTAACGGACACTGTAGTTTACAGTTTCCCATAAGTGTGTTTAGTTGCGCCGTCGTAAGCGGGGGGTTGCGCGGATCCTGGGTGTATGAGGCAATACTTTCGATACATTGGTTACAGGTCATCGCGCTGGAACACGAATTGGCGAAGTTTATCGTGCTCATAATACTGTCAACAATGTCACAATATTTGGTGTAGCACAACTGCGATCCTGATTCGAGTATTTCCAGGTAATCCGCGGCCGATTGATCGTTTACACAGATTTTTTTGTGAATGTTGTAAGTGCCTGCTTTTGGAAATATAATTGAAATTGGTGTCGCTGAAACCTGGTATTGACTTGCTTTCACAATACTTCCAGGCAAAGTCCCGACATATTCTCCATTAATGCAATTATTGACAAATTTACCCGTCGCAGCGTCTGGTGTGGCACCTACGATGATCTTTATGTCCGAAGCCGGAGTGGCGGAATTATTATCATGGTCAAGGAATTCATTTCCGCAGATATCTTTTATACTTATTTCAAGATCATAAGCACAATCAAGGCATAAGCTCGGAATACCCGCACCGCCACCACCGCATTGCATGTCCGTAAAAAATTTGCCCAGCGTTGTGCTGTATACAAAGGTTTCCTGTGTATTGCTTGCTGGTACGAAGAAGGTTGTGTTTACTTCCAGGCAATAATTCGAATTGTCTGCAATGTTGGTGGTCGGTACAGCCATATCTTCTACCAGGCTCACCATGCCGCTATTGTCCGGCGGAGCGTCCATACCAGCCGGTGGATCACCAACCATAGCGGTTGCAACCGTTCTGCCGTACATGTCAAGATAGCTCGTGCTTGTTTGGCCGTTTGGATCCATTACAAAGTTCTTCCTGTATTTAGCCGCGGGTCCGGCTTCCTTCCCGAATAAGCGATCCAGTTCTATTTGTGAGGGGTGCGAGTAAAAATACTGAATGGCTTTTCCGTTTAAAGCGCCTGTGTGATGTGCACTGCCCGGCAAAGAAGCTTTCAGGATCTTTCCGGTAAGATCAGGAGAATATTTCAGTTCTGTAAAAGGTATTCCGTTTGCATCCGGTATAAACCCCTGCTGTGATTGTTTATCCGGATTTACATACGAATAATATCTTGCTGCGCCCAAAGAAGATGAACCATTCAGTGCCAAATTGGAATTGCTGCAAGGATTGCTGGCTGAGCAAACGTCATATATATTCTTATCAAATAAAACAGCGCCCGATCCGTTATTGTACATATTGAGGTTTAGCCTGTAATTAAAATCCAGTCCTGAGACAGGTGTGGGCAGGATCTCAAATTTTGGACGCGCGTAATGATCAAACAACGTGCTCGATACAATGCTCTTGTTTTCTGTGTTGATCCGGATTAATGATTGTCTTGGAAGGCCAATAGCGTCCATAAATGTAAGTTCTGTTCCGGCTTTTCCCGTTTCTGCAAACGTTCGTATGCTCTCCCAGGTAATTCCGGAACTGAAAGCAGTTGTTATTGCATACACGCAAGCCGGAAAAGAGGATATTACTGTTTGAACATCACCATTAACAGAGGGGCCAGCCCACTGCCCTTCCAGGTGGTTCCCCGAAGCGTCCCGTGTAATTGGCCTTACCCGGAATACCAGGTATCCACGTTCGTAGTTAAGCGGTATTCTGAAAAAATTAAAAGGTGTGGCAATGCGTGTAGCGTCCGTTTTAAAATTATAGAGAACAGAGCTGGCTGCTTTTGTTGATGAAACAAAAGTGGATGTATTAAAGTCGTAATCGTCTACGTAAGTATATTCAAGTTCGTACTCGGTAGCGCCTTTAACAAAGTCCCAGTTAATTTCTAATTCATTGCTGCCAGCCGAAAAGGTTTTGTCATACTGACCGGAAGTAAACGCGGTTGAACCCGCAGTAAATGGATAGGCTTTGTTGGTGTTTATTTCTAATTGAACATATACATCAGGTGTAACCGCCGGGTAAATTGCGTTATTCCCGGCGTCTACGGTTTGAAAGCTTACGTTATATACTTTTATGTTGTAATACCCGTAAAAAACCATTTGTGCTTTATCCTGGTAACGGGTGCGTTCTGCGGGATCATACGTGATCTCCAGCTGCTGACCCGTTAATACCGTAACGATTTGTGAAACGTTCGTAAGGGAAATGTCAAACGTTACTTTTGTTTTCATATACGTGTGACCTAACTTAAGATCACCATCAAGACCTAATTCTATCACAGCTTTATTATTCAGAATGGAGAAACCACTGGCCCAGCTAGCCGAAGAGGTATACTTATCATCGGAACAACTGAGATAAGAACCTGGTACTGTTAATGCCGTACCATAGGCCCTGATGTTACGGATCTCGTCGTCGGCGCTCATGCGTATGCATATACAGCATAGGCAAACTAGTAACAACCCGGACTTCCTGAAAACCAAATTTAATACCTGCATAGTTAAAGAAGAATTAATTTATATTTTTGAAATTTTTGCCTAAGACCAATTTTTTCCTTTTCCCCTTTCGTAATTATTTTTCCAACACTAAATTCACTTTGATCAAAAACCGGGCTCGTGTTAAGATCTTTGTATTCTAAACGCAGGCAAACCCCTCTTTGTTTCTGACCTAACTCCGGTATAACCCTTTTTTCGCTGTAATAAGCAAAAATATAAGCAAACACTTTTTTGTGTATATCAACACCAATTCTCATTTTGGTATAATCCCCTGCATTATATACTATCTCATATTCACGTAACCCGTTTTTATCTGATATCACTGTTATCTTCTCGATAAACATCCGCAAGGAATCGTTACCCATAAATTCAGTAAAAAGTGCGTCCACCTTCCTGTCATGTTCTTCATCACTGATCTGCTGGGGAGTTTGAAATTTGGAATAATAAACTCTACCGTCGCCATAACTGATATTCACCCGCTCGCGATCGGTTTCGATCAACTCAAAATCGCCATCCTGTTTAAGACTCATTTTTAATCCATCCATTTTTAACCACTGGGAGGTGGTTTGATAAGGCTTTGCCATATTGTTATCGAGGTACATGGTATATCTCAGGTTAACACTGAATTTCTTCAGTTTCTCCATGTTGCGGCTCACTTCGAAAAGGTCTTTATCGAAAGTTTTCTGAGCTATGCCCTTCAGGCAAATAGCTCCCAGGATAAGGGTAATGAAAAGATTCTTCATTTTATTTTTTTAAACTTTTTCTTGATTCATTAACGGTAAATACACCATTGATGGTCTCTTTTTTTGTTCTGACCATCATACCTGAATTATCATACTCCATATAAGACGCGAAATTCCCGTCGTCAAGTCTTGCCATTGGTCTTAACGTCACCGGATCGTATACTATGCAGACCATACTGGAGTTATAAGGTTGTACCCTGAAGTCGTCGAGGAAATAGCCTGGCTTTGAGGCAGGCACTGAAAAAGTAAAAACCGCCTGGTTACTTTGACTCAGTGATATAGGTGGGAAGATTATCTCGTAGTCAAATTTTTGCCATCCATTAATTACTTTTGTTTTTCTAAGAACCATTGTTGCATTTCCTGTTGCACTGCTAAAGGGATCCCTGGCCTGCGCGTTAAATCCAAAATCTCCCTGGTAGTCAAGAGTTGCGTTCTTTGACTTGATCCAGAACGATACAAGATATTTATACTGGTAGTTATACCTTGGTCTGTTCAGGGTGATCAGGCCCTTATAATCACAGCGCGGCTGCGGTGGCGGAGCCTCAATATCAGGCATGCACTCAAGGGTGTGTGTTAATACGACTGTTTGATTGGCGGAAAAATTAAGGCTGGATTTCCCGGTATGCCACTGCGATTCAACCAATGTAGGTTTAGCCGGATTGGGAAGTGCCGGAGTATTAAGCTGAGCGTAAAATCCCAGATAATCATTCATGATTTTTTGCGGTGCAGAGTAAGACTCATATAAGTTTCCATATTCTTCAAAACTATCAAAACCCACTTCGTATGCCCTGGCATTTGACGCCTGAAGCACAGGCAGCGTATGGTTAAAGCCTGACCGGGCAACATGTGAAATACCCTGACCGTCCCTTGTCTCCAACAATTCACCATAAGGCGAATAGATGTAGTTCTCAGAGATCTTCACCCACTTATCAAAATTCGGATCGCTTCCCGGAATAGTTTGCCATGAGCCGGAGATCCTTTGATAATAAGGTGAGTAGCTGGCATAAATTCCATCGGCCTTGATGTTCGGCTGTGATGCATAACTGCGCAAATCGTTATAAACGTAGTTTTTATATGGACGCCAGCATCCCAGTTGATTTGCAGAATACGGGTTAATTATAGGATTAGAGGAACTACTCATCGCGCCATGGTCGAAGCCAAAAGGTAAAATTGCCCCAACCTGTCCTGGAACAGAACTTACGTCCTGCTTAAAGTAGTCCCATACCTGGCAATACTCAACAGCTTTTGCATCAATTATCTTTTGATTTAGAATAGGAAGCGTTCCACCAATAATATTGGTAAGCGGATCATGCAGGGATAGAATACTGGCAGCAATTTGAGATTGGGTGTTGCGTTCAATGGGCCTGTCTATCTCCACTAAAAGATCACTCAACGGACCAGTAAGATCCGGGTGCCAACCATTAAGTACTTCGCCGTTTACATCCATAAAACGCCAGAATGCTGGGTTAACAGGATCCTGGGTGATCCACCACCGTCCACCAACCTTTAATCCATCATAAGTTTTGTAAATAAAAACCTCATCACCCAGGTGAAAAACATTAGTGAGTGTTGCAGGGTTAAGAATACCGGAGCTTGTCCATAATGGTGTAGTTATGTGACGATCTATCACATAATTGATCCCCTGGCGTTCGTATTTGTGTCCCATTCCGTTGTTTACCCAGTAGGCAGGGTAGTTAAAGCTATATTGAGGTTGATCGAGGTTGTTGACTGTTTTGGTAAGAACCACCTGACCTGTTTTATAATCCCACAATACGTTTTGAACAGTTACTTTGCTTTTTTCTTTGAAAGATTCAACACGATCAAGAATGCCATACTGCTGTATAACTTTGGTTGTAGAAGCTTTTCCGAGACCGATCTTCAACGTATTATTGGATGTGCTTGTGAATTTTTTCTTTCCAAGTAAATTGCAGATCGAATATTTTTGCGTGAAGGTCGTTGAGTTCGTTATGAAGTTCTGTTCTACATAGCGCAGGTCAGTGGTTACATCCATAATCCGGCCAAGGTTGGCCGTAGACAATGAAAGATTTTCATTGATCGTACTCACGTCCTGGCGAAGCTCTTTAGCACCCGATGCATTAATGTTGTTGCATTTGTAATAATAGGTGCTTCCGCTAATGGGCGAATTCAGGTCATTTTCAGCATAAATCATCACACTCTTCATTTTTCCGTGCATGTCATTCATCTTGACCATAAAGCCCTGAGCAGTGTAATTCATATTAAACAGGCTTCCCATCAGGGTATAATCGTGAATAGGCGGCGAATGCCTGGTTGACTTTTCATATAAACTTTTTCGTTCTATTACGGGGAATTCTTTGGCGGTATAAAATTCATAAACTGTTTTTCCCACCTGGCAAACCTGTTCAGTGTTGCCGGAGCTCGTATACGCGTGGTCGATATTTTTGATCGTTACTTTAGAGTAACCAACAAAAGCATTAGGGTAGAGATTCTCGAGGTAAGGCGTTTCCTGAAAATAATGATCGTTGGGTGAATAGCCATGGCCCACACTAAATGGAATAGGTTGATGCAACGAATTTTCATCTCCCCCTATTAATGGCTCATAGCTCGCCACCCCGCTAGATATCTGCTGATTGCCTTCTAACGTTGTGTAAGTATACTCCTGGCCGTAAGTGGTTGAAATTTCTCCGACGCCTGCTGATGTCCAATTATCGTCTGTGATTATTTTTTTAACCCTGTGTCCGTCCCCGATTTTCTTTTTATAAGGTATATAGGCTCTTAGCCAGCAATCATTGTAATCGACCTCTTTTGAATACCCCCTTTTATAAAGCCTGTAGTTTTGCATATAAGGCGATTTTGCTCCTTTTTTGAAATCGTTCCAGGTTGATGAAAAATTAGCCTTCATTAGCGCGTAAGTGTTTTTTTCAGACATTGTCAGGATGGCATTTCCGGGGTAAATACCAGGGTAGGCCAGGTTCATAAAATTGGTCCGGGTCATTTCCCAGCCTGCTCTTGAAACCGGGTTAACAATGGCCGTTAAAAAACTATTTTTATCTTCAATTCGCTCCGCTTTTAAAGCCACCCAGGCATATTTATAAAAGGTTCCGCTGCTATTCGTATAAGTGTTATAGGTACCTGAACGATCTACAATGCCAGAACCTTCCACATCGGCATAACAGGGCACATACTCATAATAATCTTTGGTTAGTATCGAAGGATATGCATCATAATCGGCTAGAAGAGTCTTACATCGCATAAACAGTTTCTTTTTGGCTGGAAACATCTTCTTTTTTACAAGAGTACTGGCATCTGCGGCCGACAATGTGACCGGTATGCCCATATTCATTCTTTCCAGATCGATAAGGGCTTCATTGCAGTCATAAATATTGCCAGACCCTGGCAGTGTTGAATAATCAACGCTTGGATATTTATTAATGCTTGTATAAAATCCGGCGATCCTCAGCATAATACCCGTTGGTTCATCCTGCACATAACTGTAATCGTCCGCTTCATAATAAATATTTGTCCTGGCACCTGTTGGAGTTTCTATGCCGGTCAGATTCCACGAAGCCGCATATCGATCCGCCTTTGCCTGGTCTTGTTCCGAATAAGAAAAATCTGCATTGCTAATGGATCCGCTATTCTCCTTATAACTACCCCAACGATCTTTAGCACTTGGATCATAGCTTGGATTGGCATCGACGGTACCATCATGGTTGTTATCGGCATAACTGAAGGTGTAGGGAGACAAGGCAAGTTTTCCGCTATTACCCTGTGTAAAATAGATTTTCTTAAGAGTAAGTTTACCCGATGTTCCGTTAAACACACCATTACAAAGCGAATAGTCGTATTGGAAACTCACGGTTTTTAAGGGTACAGGGCTTGTACTTGCCATTTGCGCCCGAATTTTTTCTTCTTTCGAAAACAACCTGATCTGATCAAGTTTATAAGAACTTCCTGGATCAATTGTCCCATCATCTGAAACAACACCATAAGCATCATCCCTGGCCGATATTTGAAACTCCGCTAAATAATTTTTGCTTTCTATGGAGTGTACGTACCAATTTGCCCGCGTTCCATAATCATATGCTCCCAAATCGTCACAATCGTCTGATTTGTTATTTTCCATAAAAAAAGCGCTGTTGGTCGAGTTGAGGGTTTCAACATGCGTAGTTCCACTCTTAACGTTGTATGGATTTCTCCATCCATACAAATTTGTATTGCTGTAGTTAAAAACAATATAATTACCCAGGTCGTCACTCGTTGGCCCGTTGCCGGTAAGATCTACATAGTCCGGTGAAATAATGGAAGTAAGAAGAAAAGCCTGAACGTATGCAGGAGTTTCTTCTTTGTGATAATAGTTGTTTGTACCACGTTTGTTCGCCATAGATTCTTCGGCCGCAGTATATTCAACTATTTTCAGGTAATCCGATTTGGGCAACGTATTAGAAACAACTGGTGCGATATCCCCGGTGATCGTATTGTCGGAAGCGTTAAAGCTTACGTTCTTTTTATAGGTATTGTAAACCGGCAATCCATAAACATAACGACTTCCGTCATCCTTTGTAACTGTTAATTCAGAGAGGTGATGGTCTATTCCGGACAGGCCATGTAATGTTCCACGGTTCTTGGGCGTATACGAATTTAACTCACGTGTTACAAGGTCCATGGTAAAGTTATTCGGACTGTAATCTTTGATGAATTTCGAAATTGCTCTATCGCTCGCTTCCCCTGCATTCAAATGACTAATATGAGTATTGCGGATAGCACGGGTGCTTCTGCGTCCGGCACCTACAGCATTGGTAACGGCCATATCATTTCCAATAACTCCCAAAGTTGGCTTTGAAACACCCTGCCCCCCTCCAACGCCCTCGTAGGCAGCATCAACCGGGGTGGGTTCACCAAGTTCCTTCCAGAACGTGCGTTCATAAAATCTATCGTAAGCACTTGTAGGCACGGACAAATAAAACTGGGTTGTGTTAACTGCGGGTGAAAAAGACCAATTACCGTCAGAGCTCCAACCGTTTCCTTCCATCTCTGTCTGCTCGTCGTAATACCAACCTGAATATCCAAATCCCTTGTTGTGGGATATTGAATAATTTTTACCGCTTACTTTCGGATCGTGTACAATTCCATAGTCACTTCTTTGTAATCGGAAACTTGACCCCAGTCCCTGTGCCGAAGCCAGGAATATATCATTATTCAAAGCGGCGTAACTTCCATTAGGGGCTTCTTGCATGTAAACACCTTCCCTAAACCTGTTAAAATCCATCAAGCTGGCATCATCGGCCATCTCAAGGTTCATGTATCCATAAGACGGCAGGTTCTTTACTGCGTCGTTTAGTGTCAGCCGATCGATGCGTTTCGGGAAGCCGCGGAGGTGCATGACTTCAATCGAAAGACCTCCCCAAATAGGAGAACAACCATACAGGCCTTTTGAAACGGTAGATCCATCAGATCTCGAATCAAATCCCTGGTTGATCCTTGGCGGGAAAGACAATGCTGTGACCGGCAGAAGATTTGTTTTTGACTCACCACTTCCGCTTCCAATCGGATTGATGTTGAAAAAATCGGTACTCGAATTACCTTTTGAATAAAGATCCTGTGTTAAACCCGATTTGGAATTGTGTACGGTTCCCTTCGTTACTTGCGAAGAGGTAAAAAGACCCGAACCAAAATTTCCTTGCCCGGTGCCATTCGAGCGATAATCTGCATAGGTTGCGCCATCTGTCGTACTCAGTGTAAGACTATATCCTCGTCCAAAATTCCTGGAATAAAGACTAAAAAGCCCCGTTCCAACTCCTATGCCAACCGTCCCATTTAAATCATACTGCAATTCAAGTGAATTTCCAAGATAATTATTATAGATCATGCTATGACCATCATTATGGCTGCGATCGGCGAAAACGCCATACCAACTCGACGTATGATCGTTGAGCCACATTCTTCCGCTTGAAACGGTTACATTATTACGAATGTTTGTTTCGGAGTGGATTACGTCACCGTTAAAATCATCAGGCAGACCACGCATCATGCGATTAATAACACCAGGATTAAGACTCCAGCCAAGACCTACCCAACTGGCCTCGTCTTCCATTGCTGTCCCGGCTTTATAACTAATATTCAGCGGATAGCCATCAACATCCATCAGGGGGATATTGTAATTAAAATTACCGGTGAAAAGATCTACCATTTCCGAGGAGGATGCTTGAGCAAATCCCAAATGTTCAGCCTGTACAGGCCCGCTTGTTAATGCAAGGGCCATGGTTGGCGAAATAACTTCGAACAAAATATTCAAAGTCATAAAAACCGCGAAATATTTTTTAAATCTGTTTCCCATAATATTAAAATTGTAGTTGTGGTAAATCTGCAAATGTTCCGGAAGGATAGTTGAATTTGAGAATACCGTTATTAAAGAGATAATCATTAAAAACAAGCGTGTACTCGCTTGTCTTTTCACGCGCTACATTCTCAAACGAAATTGCCACACGTATAACAGGCTGAATGGAGTTAGCCGGTTCAATATAAACCAAAGAACAGGGAATTGTGTCCGCCTTGCTTACCAGCTTAATATCCTGGTTCATTTGCATGTTGGAGTAGTTTATCAGTTTATCAAACAGTTCACTCTTATAAACAACCTGCTTTACTGCTTTAGATTGTGGGTTATCTTCAATAATTAACACAAATGAAAGGTTCCCGGAATTCTTTTTAACCTCCTCAGCAAATTTTTTAGCATCAATTGTTTTGTTGTCTTTCAATACCAGGTATTCTGCCGGTTGCATCTTAAGTTTATAAATTACTTTGTTAAATTCCTTCTCTTTAAAGAAAGGGCTGTCAGGGGAATTGAAATAATCCAGGTAGGCATTCACACCCAAATGCGACTGTCGCGAACACGAACTGCAAATGAATAAACATGTAATAGCCGAAATAAAAAAAAATTTAATTTTTGTCATTGTATCTTTTGTTTACATAAGCAAGTATATCTTCTGTTTTATCAAGAGAATCATCCCCGTACATAATATTACCCTGACCATTAGCACCGAATATCACCTGACAATTATTATCCTTGCCATATTGCAACATAAAAGTGTTTAGCTGATTCCAGATCTTATTAGTGTACATTGCATTTGCGGACTCATTTTCACGTTCAAATTGCTCCTTTTTATATTTATACTCTTCCTGCATCTTAGACAATACCTCCATGTCCTCGTCCGTTCTGTTCTTTTTAAATTTCAGTTCCTGCATTTTTTTTCGAACTTCCTCGTACAATGAATCTGTTATAAATTTCCGCGCCGTTACAATTTTTTCAAAATCCTTGTCAGCTTCTTTCGTGTATTCAAAACCCGAATACAACTTAATAGTGTCAACATAAATAAATTCGCGTTTAGACTCTTTATACACTAAAATAGTTATGGAAACCAGGGAGCATACAAAAGAGCAGCCAATTATCACATTTTTCAGCATGGGGTTATCTTTTAAATCGTAAATAAAGTTTTTCCTTTTTTTCATTGATCACTTCCAGTGTATAGTATCCGGTTGATAGTGACGTAGCATCAAAAGAATACCTGTTATCACCGGAAACAACACTTAAGCTATTCATATAGTTACTTGATCCTCCTGTATTGCTTGACACAGTTGAATTACTCTTGTTATATACATTGTAAATCAACGTCGTTGCAGCATATTGACCATCGTATTTAAACAAAAGCTTATTATCACTTGTTAAAATATAATATCCTCCATCCGGCGTGTTTTTCAGAACGGCATATGACTGTGCAATAACTTCAACAGTAGCAGTTGCGCTACATCCAAAGGAATCTGTAACTGTAACAGTATATGTGAGAGATGTAGGCGGGTTTACAACAGGATCTTCCACAGTGTTATTACTTGGCAGCACAAAATACATGTTAGGTTGCCAGTTATATGTAGCTGGAAGACTTACATTTGATGGCGTAGAGTTTAATGTGATATTTGTTCCGGCTGCAAAGAGTATGGGCGAGGAAATAGAAATAGAAGGATTATAGACATTAACATTAAATGTGATGGAAAAAGTACAATTCTTTTGCCCGTCAAAATAAATACCGGATACTGTAACTACTCCCCCCGTCATAATAATATTTCCTGCAAATTGCTCCTGTGGAGTGCTAATGGACTGTCCATACGTGCCTGTAAATGACCAGTTCGCCGAAACGATCATATTGGCAGGTGAGACTAATTCAAAGCAGAAATTAGTCCCATAACAATATTGTATTGTCAAAGGCCCACCCAAGCCTGTATTGCAGTCTACTACAACACCGTCGAAAGGAATACCACAATTGACCTGGGCCTTATAATCAGCTCCCTGAATTAAAAAACTGAAAATAAAGAACAGGTATAAACGTACACGCCTGCTTTTTTTATTTTTGAAAATTTTCATCGTGAGTAATCTTAGTTTATAGTTTTACAAGCCGTTTCGAGTGTCTATCCTTAGTTTGCTCTTCGTTTCTAATTATGAGGAATCTTTTTCCACTTTCAGTAAACGAAAAAAATCCGTATTCAATAGGGAACAATATTAAGCTTTTAATGCATCGACTTTTATCCATTTCAACCACACACCCTGAACAAGAAATTCCAGCATATTCTTAATCCACTAAAAACCAGTAAAATAAACTGGACATTAAAAGAAGAAAACTATGTAAACACCCAGTAAATTCTATGGATTTACATAGAGAGTTTTTAGGGAATCACATAGTGAAAGTGAAGCATGAGTAAAAGAAAGCTAAGCCACTATCGACTGGAAGTTGATGATTTGGCAGCGAAAGAATGAAATTCTTTACCCAAAACTATGAAAAACGTCATTACCACAAAAGAGGTAATCGCTCGTTGAGACTACTTGTGCCCCTTAGTGACGAAGATTTTATTTTTTGGAAACTGAATTTAAAAAAACAAATATGGATCAGTCGGAAAAGTTGGGGAAATGTTATAGTAAAAGAGTAAAAACGTTTCAAGGGCGCTAGCACACACAGAGGACTCTGTGCGCAGGCCCGCCATCCCGATAGATACCGGGAGGAGCAAAGTTGGGGTGAAACGAGAAAACAAGGCTTTAGCGCTCCCGGGATTCACAGGCGCACGGCAAAAAAGTTAAGACTTTTTTGAGCGAGCAAGCGCGCTGGATATGTAATTTTTTGCGCGCACGCACAAGCTGGCTCAATGCTGCGCATTGCCCTCATCTAAGGAAAAAGTAACGGAAAAGCAAAAATAAACTTACCCCCCAACAATTCGGATTGATCCACAAATGTGGCTTTGAACCGCAATCAATCAGTAACCTTTTTAAAGGTGCATCGACTGATTTAGTGTGGGTGATCCGATTTAATACTTGTAATGAACTCTCCGGAGAATATCACCTGAAACCCTGACAAACATATATCGCAGACAGTTGTTTTTTACTGTTTAGGGTCAATTTATTTTATTCAGCTATAAGCCTGCCAGTACGAATGACTTCCCTTCCGGAGATCAGAAGATAATAATAAAACCCGGTACCTATCTCGTTATGAGATAATACAATGTCGGTTCCATCAAGTGAAACCAGCTCTTTTACCAACACGGCCCTGTAATCGTATAATAGAACTTTTGCTTTATAAAGGCCCTTGGTACTTAACAAGGTCTCCTCTGAAAAAGGGTTTGGTGAAAATTTATGGGTGGATGTTTGTTTAAGATGTTCCGTAATTCCGACCGGATTACCACAGATAGATATTGAAAAAAAAACTCCTCCCGGATTACCTGCCAGTAACGTGTCCACAACGGTTAAAATATTAATGGGTCCATTAACGATCGTTCCCTTCCAACCAGCTAACCCACAACCTATACAGGCTCTGATATTACCAGACGTGGTTAGGATAGCAAGTGAATCGCAACCATTAGGGGATCCAACGGTACTTACTGGATAATGCATTTGGTCTTTATAAATTTGTACCTCCTCGGCATACCCCACTTCATTTCCTAAAGCTGCAAAATTTAAAGTAGCCGAACTTACCGCTGGATAAAAACTAAAGGTATAACTTCCATTTCCGCCAAACGGTGTTGCACCTATAAAATAAGGCCTGGTATCTATACAATAAAATGAAGTATCAGCGGAAACAAATCCCTGCGACGTTACTGTTACTCCAATTCCTTCTACAATTTTTGTACCTACCGTGTGGGTTAACCGACTATTGCATTGGCATCTCAGGATACCGGAGTTTAAAAAAAACGCCAACACTAAAACAAATAATTTTATACAGATCTTCATGCATTAAAGATAATAATAATTCAGTTTATAAATCCCCAAGGGTATTTCACCAATGAACGCTACTCTGCTGCGGAATATCTGTGAAAATAAAACAGCAGATTACACAAATTACACAGACATCTAAATCTGCGTTGTCCGATAAATCTGTGGCAAAGAAATAAAAAACGAAGCAGCGCTTCGAGGTATCCCACCACTAATTACATTAATTCTTACTAACAAAATTCATTCGTGCCAATTTGTGAAATTCGTGTCTCAAAAACAGCACTAACCCCGAGGCAGAGCCTCGAAGAATTCTTTTTATTAAAATTGTGCGGTTTATCATTCCATCATTCTTAAACCATTACACCCACAACCTGCATCCCATTATATTCTGAATTCTGTAACCGGTAGTCTTTTCCATTTAACTCCTGGTAAAAACAAATCTGTAAAAGAACTAAAGAAGCTCCGCTTTGCTGGCTTAAAGCAGCCGGTTTTAATAAAAGCGTAATGCTTCTGTTATCCAGTGCAACGCGTTTTGCAATGCTCTCTTGTACCTCAAACTTACCCGTATTAAAATCAATTCTTAAAGCAATACTTTTAAAACTCGCATGAGTGCTTCCCTTCGGGGCATTCATGTGTTTTTTCGGCACCAGTTCCTGTATACTGATTGCTCCTGTGCCAGTTTTCAACGTATACTTTGTTTTAAGTAAATTGGTCACCTGTGCATCCGAATTAAATTCAAATCCTTTTAATAACCCTTTCCCTCCGTCCGTTTGTAATCCCGCTTCAACAGTTCTTTTTCCGCGCACAGAAAACACATCCAGGTTTTTGATTTCCATAAAAACTTTTGTTAAACGCGATACCACTCTGAAATCACCCGACTCTTTAAGCTGGGGGAACAATGCCTTTCGTACCCAACCTGCGGCTCTTCCACAAGCCCCGAATTCTTTTCCATTCTCCCTGGTACGCGCAAACTTTTTATCCTTCTTCATTTTCTCCGGATCAGGACCGCCCGCTTTCCGGACAATCCAGCCATGCTTGCTTTTATACACCGAAATTCCGTTCAGGGTTCCTGTAAATTGAACTATTCCTCTGGGCCTTGCCATACGTATCGTTTAATTAGTAAATATAAAGAGTTTCAATTCAGAAATCAAATAGATGTTACCTATATATTAGCTATATATTCTGGATATAATGCCAATATATTATCAGGGATATGAATTGATAACTTGTCTTATCCTGTAATACTAAAGGCAACATCCCCATGCACTTTGTAAAAGTACTCGTTTCATTAAATCCTTGTTTTTTATAAATTCCTTATAAGAATCAAAACCTGCACATAAGAAAAGTTATACTTATCAGGTTAAGTGCTCAAGCAGATTACTTTCTCACAACTATTCTATCCTTGCCATATTTTGCCACAAGACTGTCTTTATTAAAACTTTTAAATACAATGCCTTCCATACTCTCATTTTGTTTAATAAGCCTGGATTGTCCGTTCACTGAAACAAGCGCTGTTGTAAAACCGCTCGCGTTATTTTTGATCAGGCCAAGGTACTTGATTTCCGGTAACTGTTTTGGAACTACCGGCTCCTGTTTTTTTGCCGGCAATGTTTTTTTAAGGTCTGCCTGCTGAACGGGAGTGTTATAGTTTTGCGGTCCGGAAGCATGTTCCTTTTTTGTGTGTTTTAAAAAAGGATCTTTATAATCCAGGCTCAATTTATACACAATGCTGTCTTTTGCCTCCGCTTTATTCACCAGCACAGGCCCTGAGGAGGGCAGTACCACATCTGATTCATTAAAAGCAGAATAAAACCGGTAAGCGAAAAAGCCCCAGACCAGGATATTCAAAGGGATCAATATGTAAACCGCTTTTTTATTTTTGAGCATAACATATTAAGGGACAAGCTTAAACTTAAGTTGCGCGCTGAAATTTGACCGGTTGCCAACATTGTCAAAGGACCTTACCTTCCACCAATAAAAAGTACTGTTTGATGCCGGTGTATTATACAGGTCAACGATCTTTATTGTTGCCTGCTCAGACCAGGTCTGGCTGATAACATTCGTAAACAATGAATCGGTTGCCACGTAAACACTGTCATGGGCTACATCCGCAGAATTATTCCGGGTCCAGACAAGAGAAACCGTATTGGTCACAAAGGAGCCTCCTGAAGGTGACACGAGGCTCGGCGCCGAAGGGGGCTTCAGGTCAACGGTAAAAGAAAAAGGGGAGCTGTTGTATTGTGATTCACCCTGATCATTTATTGCTTTTACGTTCCAGGTATAGGCCACTGTACTATTTGCCACAACGGGCAGGGTATATGAAAGGGATGTTTTTGTAACAATGGTATCAAGGATCAGCCCGTTGTTTACCTGCAGATTGTATTTTTTTGCAGCTGTAATCTTACCCCAGCTGAATGTAATCTGGCTCATATTGGTTAGTGTGCCGTTTGCAGGACTGAGCATGGCTACCTGCTGATCTGTAAGATCACTCGTGGAGTCTATTTTAAGATCATACACCTGGAATTTAGTCTCATAACCTGCATTGGTAGCTTTTATCCTCCATTGATAAACACCGGGATCAAGGGAGATCGTAAATTTTGTTTTTGTGATATTAGTATCCAGGATCAGCTTTGCCACCTGGCTGAAATTGGGTTTCACAACCTGAAGCGTATATTTTTGCGCCCCGCTTAGCTCATCCCACCAAAAGGTAACGGAGTTAATCGTTGTTATTAAATTGCTTCCCGGTGCGTTCACAATAATACTTTTATCACTTATATCCTCTTCTATTACATCCTTTTTACAGGTAGTAACCGAAAACGCCAGGATAAGAAGAAGGAAGCTATTAAGTGCTTTCATATGTAGTTATTTTTTTTGTTCAAAGGACTGTGTAATTAGGGTAAGATACAGGTTCTGTTTTTTTAACTCCGGGTCTCTCACTGAAAAGAATCTTGCCGACATGATCTTGGATACATATTTATAGTCATACTCCATTTTGTAGAGCAACGCCAGTAGATTATGGAAATTCCCTTTAATGGTAAATACATTTGTCTGCACATCCAGGTTATCATTCTTAAAAGAAGAATTAACGGGTATTTCAGTCACAAGACAATTGTTTCCCTCTGCAAAGTCAGAGATGTAAGCCGTAAGTTTATCTCTTACCGCTATCGAATCTCCCCTGGAATAAGCTTTATCAAATTCTTCCATCTTTGCTTTCAGAACTGGGATCTCCTCTTCTTTTTCTTTTAACCATGCTAACTTTTCTTCTTTGGCCTCTATTTCCCTGCGCAGCTCAAAGGTATCCGAGAAGCTGATAGTATAGCCCAATAGGAGGAAGAGTATAAGCCCTCCTGAAAGAAGATAACATTTTTGATTATAGTTCAGCTTGTCCAGCATTAGTTGGTTATTATTTTGATCTCAAAATTCGGAAGCAGCCCTTCTTTATTATATACGAATTTCTCCAGTCCTACATCCTTCACAAATTTCTGCATTTTTAAGACATTTATCCATTCATTGAGGATAAAACTTTTTGCACAGTTTCCCTTCAATATCAGATGCTTGCTTTCAAATGTGATCAGGCTATCCGCGCTTTCTTCTTCTTCTTTTTTAGGATTAAAATGCAGATCCGTTAACACCACCTCATCGGGGATCGTTTTCCCGATCCTGTCCGCGTATTCGCTTAGCCTGTTCTCACCCAAAACTCCCGCGCTTTCTATAAGACCTTTATTTTTCTGGTAATCTGAAAGCAGCTGGTTGATCTGATCATATTTACCCTGGTAAACAGAAAGCTGCGTCTCCAGCTTATTATTCTCATCAAAATAATAGGTATAAAAAGCAACATTGGTTACAGCAAGGAAAAAAGCAATTCCAACAGCCATAAGCAAAAGGAAACGGAACTTATTTTTTTCCGAATGCCTTTTTTCCATTGCACTCAATTCTCCGGACAGGCTTTCCTCTACCCGTCTTTGTAAAAGGTAACTTAAGCTGCCGGAAAAACCCAGCGTATGATCCGAGTCAAAGCTCAGGCCATCTACTTTTACAGTTTCGTTTGTTTGTTCCTGCTTTATTCCAATTGAATCGATACAGCCGTTTGTCAGGGAAACTGTTTGTAAACTTGTTGAAATAGAATTGTAATCTGACCATACAGGCTCCATTCCCATTATGGAAGCCGGGCCTATCAATACCTTTGCCAGCTCATATTTTTTTTCACGAAGATCCGAAATAAGAGCATTTACCGGCTCCTTCCTGCACATCGTAACAAAAGCCGTGAAATCATTTTGCCTGAACAACTGTATATAAAACTCATCTACATTTACCGCAGGCAGGTTTTGTTTTATGATCTCGTCGTAACTTTGTTCAGATTCCTGGTTAAAGGTGATCTTTTTCATAATGATCCCCCTGCCGTTAAGAATGAGCACCAGCGGGATCTTATCTTTATGAAAGCGCTCCGGCAACTTCAGACTATCGTTCATTTTGCCTGTTTCCGACAATTCCAGTTTTTTTCCCTTGTTTCTTAAATGGGTGTAATAATATGTTACGCCTGTCTCCGCATAACAAATCTCTACGGAACAAACTTCCTGTTTAATAAAAAACTTAGCGGGTATCCACCTGTCCAGAAACATGCTATCCGTAAATTATTGTTGGTTTAATAAAAATAGTGAGTTTGCTTTCGCGCTTGCTTTTTGTACGTTCTCCAAAGATCCATTTTAAGACCGGGATCCGGGCAATGAACGGAAGACCCTTTCCCGAATTGTTTGTTTCATTTTCTTCAAGGCCACCCAACATGATCATCTCTCCGTTCTTCACACGGATAAGGGATTGAAAATCTCTGTTAATGGCGCCAGGAGGCGCTGTGTTCTCTACCCGCTCCGTAAAGCTGGATTGTTTTACATTAATGGTCATGGTTACCTGCTCGTCACCCGACACCTGCGGATCGATGCTAATGGAAAGATCAGCGTTGATTGCTTTCCAGTTCCTCGACTGCGTAAATAAATTTTGTTGCGAGGGGGATGTGTTCACAATATTGTTATTCACTTCGAGGTAATATTGTGTTTGCCCGATGCTTAATTTTGCCTCGTGCCCGTTAAGTGTGGCAATTTGTGGTGTCGAGCGTAGTTTTAATATGCCATTCGATTCCATTGCTTTTAGGTTAAGATAAAAGTTTGGGGTAACCGCTCCCAGGTTAACCACGCCATAACCACTTAAACCGCTTAACAGATTATTAATGGATTGTGAGTTTAACGAAATATTATATTCGGGAGTAAGAGAGCCACTGGTGGCGGCTGCAGGTTTTGTTCCTATTCCGGCTGTAATACCCGCACTCAGGGAGTTGCTTTTTCTCACGTCCGCAATGATAACTTCTATATGCACCATTGGCACCACAACGTCAACCTGCCGTAAAAATGTTTCCAACTCCGCGATCTTTGGCTGCGAACCGCTGACAATGATCCCATTCAGGTCTTCAAATACTTTCATGTCAATCCCTTTTTTCAATTCAGCAGGAATAAACTCGATCATCTTTTCAATGGTCCTGTTTTTTAATGTTATCAGCTTACTCTGTCTCAGGCCTTCCAGATTGCGGTCGCCAAATAAATAAGTGGTTCCTTCTTTTTTAAAGGTATACTCGGTTCCATTAAATAATAGCTTTAAAAACTCCTCGTAAGGCGCCTCATCCACTTTAAGTGAAGCTGTTCCCTTGAGCTCGCTGAATAAAAAATAATTTTTGCCGAGTTCCTTTGAAATATAATTTACGATGTCATTAAAAGCCATGTTTTGAACATCCATTGTTATCAGCCCGTCTGTTATTTTGATCTTTGGATTTTTTGCAGGGGCATTATTCGGTTGTGTCAGGCTTCCGAAGGGATTTGTACCTGCATTATTGTCCTGGCCTGTGAACTGGGCATTTCCCTGTGCCGGCGGGGACATGATCCGTTTTTCAAAAATATAAAAATCATCCGTTGTCCTGCTCACTTTCATATCGTTGGCAAACGCCAGTTTTTCAAGTGCTCCGTTAAACGAAGCAGCCTGCATAAAACCACTTACAAGCTTATTTACAAGATCGGGAGCAAAAATGATATTCTTTCCACTTTGTTTGGTGATCTCCTTGGTGACCTGTCCCAGTGTATCATTCATAAGATCATAACTCAGCAGGTCTGCCGTTTTCTCATATTTAATATCCAGTTTTTTGGCCGTTACCTTTTTTTCAACGACAGGTACCGGCGGTGGATTGTATTTTATAAACGTAATAATGGGTCCAACAAATAATATATCTAGGTCATAACGCTTACAAAGAAATATAAACACTTCCCGCGCCGAAACCTTACTGAAATTATTAGTTAGTTTAATATCAAGCGAGGCGTCTACATTTACATTTATGTTATTGGAAGTACCAATAGTGCGGATGTACTCCTGGATGGAAGCACCATTCATAGATAAGTCGACTTGCTCGTTAATGCCCGGATAATTTTTTGCGAGCTGGTTCAGTTTTTCATCCAAAACATCAAACCTATCCTGCCCCTTTACAAGGTAACATGCAAACAGAAACAGCAATAAAAAACTTTTAATCCTCATGGTTAGTATTTTGGGTTTATGATTCATTAAGCAGGAATGGATAAACTTCTTCCAGGCTTGTTTCCCCGGTGACGAATAATTTCATTGCATTCCCGGCCAGCTTATCAATTTTATTAGTTTTTAAATAAGCGTCGATTTCGGTAGCACTTTGTTTGATCTGTTCGCCCAGTTCCTTTGTAATATTGATCACTTCATAGATCGCCTTGCGGCCCTTGTAACCGGTAAAGTAACAAAGTCCGCAGCCGGCGGCAATATATTGATGAGTGATCTCTGTGCTTCTGTATTTTTCAGGCAATTCCTTCCTGTCAAATGCTGTCTGTTTTTTACAATGCGGGCAAAGAGTACGGACAAGGCGCTGCGCCACCGATAAGTTCATGACACTTGCAAGCAGGTAGGGAGCTACGCCCATGTCGACCAGCCTTGAAATAGTGCCCCAGGCAGAATTCGTATGGATCGTGGAAAGAACAAGATGTCCTGTTAAGGCAGCACGAATAGCCATTTGCGCGGTTTGTGCATCTCGGATCTCGCCCAGCATGATAATGTCAGGGTCCTGCCTCAAAAACGTACGAAGCGCTTCCGCATAGGACAGACCGATCTCTTCTTTCAGTTGCACCTGGTTTACTCCATCCAGCGTATATTCGATCGGATCTTCAATTGTGAGGATATTATTCGTAGGCCTGTTAAGCACTTTCAGTGTGGCATAAAGCGTTGTAGTTTTTCCCGAACCAGTAGGTCCGCTGATCAGGATGATCCCGTTCGGTTTTTTAACAGCCAGAGCGTAACGCTCTAATTCCGCCTCATTAAAACCCAATTTATCGATGTGAATATGGCTGGCGTCACTTCCCAGCAAACGCAATACAATTTTCTCGCCATACAGCGTTGGTAAAATGGAAACACGAATATCGAGGTTCGTATTATTGAACTTAAAGCGGATCCTTCCGTCCTGTGGCATACGCTTCTCAGCAATATCACAGGCCGCCGCAATTTTTATCTTATTCACCAGAGTAGGATACTCCATCCTGTTCAATTTATGGCGATCGATCAGCACACCATCTACCCTGAAACGAATACGGCATTTCTCACCGTATGTTTCGATGTGAATATCAGAACTATGAAGATCCTTGGCTTCCTTAACCAGGGTTTCCAGAAAATTATTATCGTTTACGTTTAAACGGTAGGTTTCCGTTACAGCCGAATCGAGCCGGCCCGAACCGTGTGCCTTAGGGTAATTGCTCATTAATGCCTGCACTAACCTGGCACTGTTTTCTGCAATTAATTTTACTTTTTTTCCAAGTATTATTTCGAGTTCACTTTGCAGCTCAGCACTTAGTTTATTCTCGCCCACAAGAAAATGGAGGACGCCGTTTTCGATCTTATTTGGTACTATGCCATAGTACCAGGCCTGTTCGATTGTTACCTGATTTTTTAATTCCGCGCTGATCTGGATGAGTTCTGTGGCCTTCATTGCATATAAAAATAAAGATTCCGACCCTTAAAAAAGCATGGTTGCCACCGGTGGTCTACCCTTATCCGGAGGTCTTTCGAAGATTTTAAAGGAAACCAGCTTCATTGAAAATCATAAAACGCTGGTAATCAAGTGCTAATAAAATGTATAGGCCAAAAAACACTGAGTAAACACCTAGTTAATACTATGTAAACACATAGTAAAGATTTATGGATATACATAGAAATAGTGAGTAGCATTTAATCGTTAAAACGTTGAGTAACTGGAGCTGAAATAAGGTAATTGTTCCTTACGGGTTTATACAGAACCAGAGCTCTGTTTACGTTATTTTATCTGCCTATTGTCTGAGAAAGCTTTTGATTATCATTTCTTAGTTTTTTACTTTATCAGTTTTTCAAATCCAACCGGTCAACATGAGATATTCTTTATCAACCGGCAAATTTTTGTTCTTTTATTTTCTCTATGCCCATTCTGTAAGTGATATCACTACTCAGGTCAAACTAGTCCATTGGGCAATTTGCCCTTAGCGGTGGCAACTATATCATTTTTATTGGCGCCAACTATGTATACATAACATTGCCAGTTGAGTTCGCGCCCAGTATCACATCAAATCCTTCCATACTGCCATACTCCTTAACATAACTGTTCAACTGGTTAATAATTCTTTCGTCATAACGTTTTACAAGTTCTTCCTCTTCTTCCTCAAATCGTGACCGCTTTTCAAAAAATATTTCGCGCCTGGTCTGAAACTCAGCCATCAGATCCTTGTTGTCGCGTTCCGAAACCATGCGCTTGTTCAGTACTTTCAGGCTGGTTTCCATACTGTCAAGAATGAACTTCCTGCTGTTTTTTATCGCTGTCAGTTCTTTCTCCAGTTCCTTTTTATAAGCAAAATCGCTAAAAACCATTTTTATGTTGATATAGCCTACTTTGCCTGTCTTTTGGCACGACACACCTAAAATCATTACCAGGATAACCGCAATTGTTTTTTTCATATGTGTTAGTATTTCTTTTAATTGTCATATGGTACAGCCATGTTAAATCATTTGTCATCCGCACAAACTGGCTCATCCCGATAACTATCGGGATTTCTCAACATTTGTCCTGTTTCGGAAACATGGCTATTTCATATACTTAGTTCAAAAATTTAAAATATACCTTTTCGCTTTTATCATTTGTAATCTCAACGAGATAAAATTTTCCGGTCGTCAACCCACAACTACCTACGTTGATAAAATACCTGTTATCTCCAAGATTTTTTAAACTGTTTGAAAGTGCACAACCCATAAGAGGTGCCTGAACGTTCACGGCGACAGCCGTGGGATTATAATCTGTGATCTTGTAATTAAGCGTTCCGGGAACATACTCTTCCTCGAACTTAAAATATACGCGGCTGTTTTGAACCACCTGGTAACCGTCGTCAATTTCCTTTTTTGGAACTATATAAGATACTGTTGCGGTAAAGTTTATAACAAGCACATAGTCTTTTGAAATACATCCCGTATTATCGGTAACGGTTAACGTGTAAATAGTAGATGCTGCGGGAATTACTGACGGACCGCTTTGTGTATTATTACTTCCTCCCGCAAATCCAGAATTAGGCAGCCAGTTATAGGTATAAGGGGCATTACCACCGGAAGCGCTGGGTGCACCACCAATAACAACAGGAGTACCATTATATATCTGGTCTGGTCCGGCATTCGCACTAACCCCACTTGGGCATTGTGAATAAGCACAAAAAGTCAGCAGTAAAAAAGAAAACGAATAAACGATCTTAGAGTATTTCATAATGTTGTCTTTTAATAATTCGGAATTCACATTTGTTTCTGTTGTAAATATTTTAGAAGCGCATTTGCAATATCCCGCAAATCGCCTGTCAATAAACGTGTAGAGAATATTCGTATCTATTTTTTTCATTGAAGAGCTAAATAACTTTAAGAGAATTACAACACAATTGCTGGTATAATATTAGTTCATAAACAAAACAATTTTACACGAGGTCACACTTTCAAAACGCGGTCAAGGAAAATGTTAAAAAAAGTAATTGGCTGATTTTCAAGCAGTGATGATCCTTAAGAAGGAATAATACTATGTATCTGGATATGTAATTCTATGTATTTACATAGTTCTATACTATGTAAATACTTAAATCTATTTACAAGGACGAGTTTCGTTTGATTTTAATTGATATTTGTAATCGGGGGCCTTTTAATCATGTGTCAAATAAATAAAAAGAATAAGTGTAGGATATTAAGTATAACTAATGGACATGTTTCATTGATTCCATGAAAAAAAACTTTATCTGAATTTTATTACAACTTGGTCTAAAAAAAATACCGCTTGGTCTAAAAAAAAATATAGTAGGTTGGATTTACCTACATTTACTACAATTGCTTTAAAATACTAACCCAAATTTTTTATCGTATGAACCCAAAAATCAAGATCATCCTGGCGGAGCGCCAGGAGTTATTCAGAAAAGCGCTCACAGCCCTGCTCAAAACAAACAATGAACTGGAAGTGCTCCCGGCAGCAGCAAACGGCAGGGAACTCATTGAACAACTCAAAAAAACGCCACCCGACATTGTGTTACTTGATCTGAACATACCTGTTCTGGATAGTAAAACAACTCTCGATATTATTCACAGGCGTTTTCCGGAAGTAAGAGTGATCATTTTAAGTGATCAGTCCAATGCGCAGATGCAGTCAGACTATATGTCGCAGGGAGCAAATAGCTTCCTTGGAAAAAATTGCAGTGTGGAAATATTATTCAATGCAATTTACAAAGTAAAAACCGACGGTTATTTTTTTGATGATGCCACCTCCAAAGCTTTATTAGATACTGTTCTAAAAGACAAACAGAGGTCAATACTTTATCCAGAAGTGCATTTCAACGACAGAGAAACAGAAATACTGAAAAGTATCTGCGACGGCAAAACAAATAAAGAAATTGCCGGACATCTTAATCTTTCAATAAGCACCGTCGATTTTCACAGGACCAAGATTTACAACAAAACAAAATGTAACAATGTTACAGGTCTTTTGAAATATGCACTAAGATACGGAATTGTAGCACTTCAATGATCCGCCAATAGCCAGCCCGACAGTATCAGCTGCAGACCATAACAAATAAGCAGTATTGCCCCGAGGGCTATTGACTTATTGTTCCTGAAAAAAATTAACTGTATTAGGACCGCCACAATAAATGTGATCGTAAAAAACACGATCATATTTTGTGGTGGCAATACACAGCCTGTGACAAAAAGAAGCCAGACATCACCCCAGCCAATTTTATTATCCAGTATTTTTTGAAATCGCCCTGCTTTCAAAAAATAAAAAAGCACAAGTACCAGGTATGACATTAAAAAATAAGCCAGGCAAAAAACACTATTCTCCAGGAAATCATATAGTGAATGATCAATTAAATACAGGGTAAAATTGGCAATGGCAAAGCATAAGATCAACCAAATACTTATCAGGCGTGTTTTAAAATCCTGGTAAACAATGCCTGCAGAACTCAATACGAGAATAAGCCAGCTCAACCAAAACACCACCTGTACCATAAATTAATCTTTTGTTAGTTCCTTAATTTCTTCATCCTGGTTGATCTGCCATACGTTCATCTGTCCGTCCTGATCAAAATCTGTAACTGATAAAGCCCTGGCAGTAAATGATTTGTTATTTGCATCCACGATCTCTATTTTATAATTGGCCTTGCCATCCTCGGTTACCAGCTTTGATTGTTCAAAACCTAGGTCATCCAGGTTATCCGAATATTTGGAGTTGATATAGAAATAATTTTTCTCAAGATTTAATATATGCTTGAGCTGCATTTGTGCCTCCAGCGATTTTGTGCGGCCAATCAAGGGCATTAATTTTGGAACCGCCATGGACAGAAGAATGCCAATTAGTGCAAGAACTAGTAATAGTTCAATTAAAGTCATCCCTTTTAATTTATGCCGGGTTATCTTTTTTATTTTGTTCATCACTTTCATTTTTATATTTAATACAATTAACTATTCGTAAAATCCTAAAAAGTTCCACTGCTCATTTCAAACATTGGCAGGTACATGGCCACAAGTATAAAACCCACAAATACTCCCAGGATAATTATGAAGACCGGCTCTATCAATTTGCCTATAACGGCCTGTTGATGCTCTATCTCTGAGGAATACTGCTGATATAATTTTTCAAAAATAATTTCGGGGGCATTTACTTCTTCACTGAGTTTTATAAGCGCTACCAGCTTTTTAGGAAAAATATCATGCTTTGCCAGGCTTTCATTCAGTAATTTCCCTTCTTTTACCACTTCCGCCTTTACGCTTTCAAGCGCTTTCTCCATAGGATAATACTCGATCATATTACGTACAAGTTCCAGTGCATCGTTGATCATCACTTTCGCACCCGCAAGTAATTTCATGCTCTGGCAAAAACGGGCAAGATATATTTTCCTGATCAGCTTGTTGATAACCGGTATTTTTAAAAAAAACGAAGAGGTAAGTTTTCTATACCACTCCTTCCTTTTCTGCGTCCTGTGGACTAAAACTCCAGATAAAATAAGCAGGAACAACGTATAAAAAATAGCTCCGCTTTTATGACTTATGCTTATAAGTAACTGTGTTATTTCCGGAAGTTCACCGCCTGTTTGTGTAAAAATGTCGCTGAAAACAGGCACAACAAACGACAGCATAAAATATACAATAAGTATAGCCATACTGATAACAACCACAGGATAGGTCATAACCCCCACAATTTGCCTTTTCAGTTTAATGCTCGACAGGTAAAAAGCGCCCAGTTCCTTTAAAACTTCGGCGAGTTTCCCTGTTTCTTCGCCAATCTTAATACTCTGCGCTTCATATTTGCTGAAAACCTTCTCGTGTTTTGAAACAGCTTCAAAAATACGCATCCCGCTTATAATATCGTTTTTGATCTGCTGAAGAAGCGCCTTGTGCTTTTTATCGGGCACATCTTCTTCTATGATCTCAAAAGCCGTTTTTATATCCACTCCTGTGGATAACAGAAGCCCCAGTTCCGAATAGAAGGCTTCTTTCTCCTTTGCTCCGAATTTTTTTTCAAAAAAAGTGATCTCCCTGTTCAACAGTCCTGTAATACCAGGATCGGAACCTTTCCTGGCCGCACGTGGCGCTGCCGCCCTTACTGTATATTTAGATAAATCAAGTACAGCCATTTTATTTTACCCCGTCCAGCTTTAATTTAACATCGGCAGAATACTCTTTGCTGAAATAAAAATTAAACTTTTGTTTCTTAAAATCTGTTTCGAGTTCAAGCCTTCTGAGTAATTTATTACTCCAAGTTGGATTATGCATTAACTCATATTCCTTTTTAATGCTCCTGGCAGCAATATGAAATGTATCGCAATGCCCGTTCTTCTTCATAAGGATTACACTTTCCATAATATAAAGGTGAGACGAAACACTATCTCTTTTAATTTCAAATTCATTCTCATTTTTCTCAATAACAATATCCGCCTTCAAAGATTCGTGATCCATTCTTTTTTTAAATTCGGTAAATTCATTTAAAAAATTATTCTGTTTACGGTAATCGAAAAATAACTTCTGAATATAACTGAGCGTGCCATATGAGAATGTAATGGCAATAGAGGTTAAAGCCAGAACTACCAGAAGCTCCGCAATTGTAAATCCTCTAAGATATTTTACATAATTCCCCATCTTTCTCATTTATATCCTCCGGTGTATACTTCCGTTTCCAATTCATACAATTTTCTTTTTGAGGCATCAAACACGATAATCCTGATAAGGGAACAATCAGGAAAATGCTCAGAAGCCCCCACACTCTTTTTAATCGAAAATTCTTCTGAGGCGTAGCTCCCGTCTTCAAGGTTTTTTTTTTCAAGCGCGTCTTTCATATAAAATTCAGCCACCTCAACCGCTTTTACTTTAAAAAACGGAAGGCTGCTTTTCTGGATATTCAGATAAATGACGGCGGCCAGGCTGGCACAAAAACTACTAATAGCGAGAGCGATCATCACCTCAACCATACTGCTGCCTTTAAGCGAATATCCTTTCTTTCTAATCATCGTTAATTTATGCTTTCACAGCAAACCAGGGCTGCTCGTTTATCAAAAACCAGCGGAATACCAATTGTTCCGGCATATTTGGCCGGATTGATCTCACAACCCAGCATATGATTTTCATAAACTGCCGAAGGAGTCTTAAGCAATAATTTATCAGCGATGACCATGGCATTTATAATTCCTTCCAGGTGGATATAATTGGCAGAATAAATAAATCCGTTTACCTCGCCCGCTGAATTCAGTTTCACAAAAACTTTCTGCCGCGACAAAGCTCCACCATCCCCATGTAAGGCCAGGATTCCCCCATAGAACTTGCACTTGCGGTTAAACTGGATTGAATTCATGTTTCCGTCAGCATTTTGATCCGACAGAAGTACAAAAGAAGACGGATAGGAAAACTCGCAGCTTTCTTCCATGCTGATGCTATCTGATGCGATCACATGAATTTTCCCTCTAAAGCCTTTTTTAAATCGCGCCTTATTGCAAATGATCAGCACATTCTCCAGGTGTGCCGAACTGTCAATTTCAATGTCTTCACAAATGATCTTGATGTTATTACTTAAATTTAATTTACTAAGATGCGCGCCCGGATTTTCCCAAACAATGGTCTTTTGGCTGAAAGGCTGATCGTAAAAACGGGCAAGGCTCACAACTGCACTATCAAGGTTTGGATTTAGTTTTTCCACCTGTTCTTTCAGATCTTTTATAAGCTCATTATTCACCAGCGGAATGCTGCCGGGTGAATGCCTGGTATACAAAGAATTCAGTGCATTGTTAGTATAATTCTGACCTTCAATGTACGCTGGCTTGGTACCAGCACGCGGCAAGTAACACCCTGATCTGAAAATAATATTGCCACTTAATCCAACAGGCCGGCTATTATCTGAGATCATAAGTCCGGTATCACCATTCAGGTGGGTTCCAAATATCCCCGATTGCGAGAGATACTGGTGACGGTTCTTTGTTTCAGCGCAAATAAGCAGGTAAGCGCCCCAGTTAATTTTTTTCACGCGGATCGAATCGTCATTTACCTGGTTCTTCATCCACACATAATTTCTGCCGGAAGTGAAATAAGCGGATCGCGCAACCTGGAAAGCGCTTTTTAAATTATAGAACAGTTGCGATGATTGGCAGTATACGGTTGCATTCCGCTGGTTATATTTCGCCGCCAGGATAAACAAACTCAGGAGTATCCCTATAACTATGCTTACAAGAATTGATACGTAAAGGGCGCCACCTTTTACTTTCCTGCCATGGATTATTCTTCTTAAATAACAGGAACCTTTGACTTGTTCGATCAGGGATTGTTTAGAGGTTATAGAATGGAATAGACGCATTACAACCGTTTTAACTCGTTACAACCTTCTTTTTTTCTTCCTTTTTTTGTTTAGCCGGACTTTCTGTCCTGTTTTTTCCTTTAAAAATTCCTTTGAAAAAAGGCTTTTTTTCTTTGGCTTTATTTGTTTTGGGCGACTTTTCTTTTCTTTCTTTTTTCTCCTTCCGGGATGGAGCGGTATTTTCATTTTTTTGAGGCTTTGCCTTAGGTACTACTTCTTCTCCCCGCTTATATTTTTTTTTGTCTGCCACTTTTCCATTCGATCCATATGTATAAAAGTTTCCATGAAGTTTATCATTCCTGAACCTGCCTTTTGCCATTAACTCGCCATAATCGTTATAAAGACAATATGTACCATTCTTAACTCCGTTCTTCCATGTAATTAGCTCCTTTAATTTCCCATCAGCATACCAGTATTTCCATTCACGGTCTCTCAGTCCGTACCTGATCTGTCCTTGTTCCTTTAACTGGTTATTCAGGTAAAACGCCCTGTAAATTCCATGTATAAGCTTGCCATCATAACCGCCTTTGGTTTCAATAATTTTCTGGGCGTTGTACCACATATATACCCGGTCGTTGTTTACACAAATACTTTTATTCTGGTTAAGCATCTGGGTCTTAACCGTGTACTCGTCAAAATTGACCGTAATATTAAATTGTTTCAGTTTGGAAGGCTCTATACCTGACTGTGATCTCACAAGGATGCTGAAAAAACAAAAGCTGAAAAATAAGATAGAACTATTTAGAGACCTTCCCTTCATCATAGTCAAATATAACGCTAATACAGGCAGAACCAGCACTTCGGGAGCCATATGGCATTGGGAATAATCGCTTAAAGCCATAGGGTGAAAATTAATTGACTGATAATCAATCTGTAATTGAAAATTTACATTTAAAGCACTAGGTAAACACCTAGTCATTTCTATGTAAACACATAGTAAGGTTGCCCTGTTAACCGTCTCAATGATGATTTTACTGTCACTCCGAACCTGCTTCAAATTGTGTTTTCAGCAAAATTATTGAGATGGAGTACTCAACGAGTTAAGTATGAGTTCCTCGTTTATAAGAGAACTTCTAGTAAAAATTAAAACTTACTACCAGGTCCCGGTTGCCGGACTGGCTGTGACAGCCGGTACAGACACCTGAGTTATCATTCACCCCGTGTACCACCTTTTTATCAGGTTTTATTTCCGCCCAAAGCCAGGATCCCGATTTTTTATACATCATCGCGTAGATCTCGATATCCGATCCTTTGTAAGCGTCTTTTATAATTAAAGAGCCATCCGGGAATTTTCCTCCGGTAGGAAGTTTGCCATTATCTGTCAATGCTTTCAACGCTATCGAATTAAACCTCAGCTTAAAAGTACCGTGTGGACCGTGAGCGCCTGGTAAAATAGAAGAGTCATTTTTATAATAATGATGATAGGCCTGTTTGCAGCTATCCAGAAGGGCTCCATTGCTGTATGCCAGCGAAGGATTTGTCCCTATCTTCTTAGTGCAGCAGATGAGCAGCACAAACACGATTATAAATACCGGAAAAAACTTCACTTATTAAAGATAAGTTTTGTAATTCAATTAAAAAAACCGGTGATAAAACTTTTCAATGAGTTTCTCCCAGGTAAAATCGCTGGTAATAAGGTTGAGCGCATTCTGTTTTTTTTCGCCAATATCTGCGGCGCTTGTCGACATAATGGTTTCAAGCGCCGATAAAATTTCATAAGGCTCAGAATTTTTTAATAACCATCCGGTTTTCTCACTCACCAGTACATTTGTAGCGCCAACATCGGTTGCCATTACTGCGAGTCCATTCGCCATCGCTTCCAGGATCACGTTTGGCATGCCTTCACTCCAACTCGGACAAATCAGGATGTCCATTTTTTTGATCAGTCCCATAAGTTTTTCCTTATCCCTGATCTCTCCATGATAGACCACCTGGTCTTTCTGCAAGCGTTTTGCCTCAGGAATTGGTCCTATAAAATGAAACTCTGCTTTTTTTTTGGAAGTGCCTGCAAAAAATGATGTGATCGCGGAATTGAGTTCTTCAATCCCCTTTCTTCTTTCGTAACGGCCAAGGAATAAAAACTTAATTCTCTCCTCGACGGGCCGGGTCAATTTCGCGAGTATCGAAGCTTCCACGCCGGAGGGTAATTCCACTATTTTAGACTCTTCTACTCCTATCGATCTGATGATCTCTGTAATTTTTCCGCCGTACGAAAAAACAAGATCCGCTTTTCGTGATATGGAACGGACCGGCTTTCTTAATAAAAAGATATGCTGCAACCAGGTTTTAAAGTCCGGTGGTTTTTGGAACATCTCATAGCCATGAAATTTTACGCCTATAGGAGCGCAATCAATTTTTTTTCTGAATTTCTGTTCAATAAGGTAAGATCCCGTGAAACCCTTGGTATAGATCAGGTCGTAGCCTTTCAGCTTATCTTTTATTTTTTCGAAAATTAATTCAGAATGCTTTCTGGAATTATACAGGTAATGTCCCGGAAACGGAAAACTTTCCGGAAAATCAACAATGCTGGAAGTAATATATTTTTTCTCTTCTTCCGTAAAAAACTCCAGCTTTGAAATATCGTACTCACTTTTGTTAAAGTGAAAAAGATCAACCTGTACTTTTTTTTGGGCAAGGTATTTACAGAGGTAATACGAGTGTTTCTGCATGCCTCCAAGCACATAAGGCCAGATTCCATCTGTGATAAGGGCTACACGCATGCCTCCTGAATGTCAAATGCAATCCCAGGAGCTCCCTGGAGGTAAATGCAAGATAGTAAGAATATTTTATGAGAAATTACTTGTTCCATGCTCCCTTTTCCACGTCCATTATTTTTTAACGTACATAACTTCCTTTACGGCTTTTACAACGCGCGCAACATTTGGAAGACTGGCTTCGATCAGTGTTGGGGCATAAGGTAAAGGAGTGTCCGCTGTTGTAACTCTCAATACGGGAGCATCAAGGTAATCAAAGGCATCTTTCTGAACTTTAAAAGCGATCTCGCTTGAGATGCTGGCCAGCGGCCAGGCTTCTTCCACAACTACGAGCCTGTTGGTTTTCTTCACAGACTCAATTACAGTTGCGTAATCTATAGGTCTCACTGTTCTCAGATCCACTATTTCCGCGCTGATCCCTTCTCCTTCCAGTTCTTTCGCGGCTGCCATGGCAACTTTCATTATTTTTCCAAAAGAAACAATGGTCACATCGGTCCCCGCTTTTTTGATGTCAGCTACACCAATGGGAATCAGATATTCTTCCTCCGGGACTTCCGCTTTATCACCATACATCTGTTCACTCTCCATAAAAATTACAGGATCGTTGTCGCGTATTGCGCTTTTTAGCAAGCCCTTCGCATCGAACGGATTACTCGGAACAACTACTTTTAGTCCCGGACAATTCGCAAACCAGTTTTCAAACGCCTGTGAATGCTGGGAGCTTAACATCCCCGCGCTTGCGGTTGGTCCCCTGAAAACGATTGGCACATTGTATTGACCACCGCTCATGCTGTACATTTTGGCGGCGCTGTTAATGATCTGGTCAATAGCGACAAGACTGAAATTAAATGTCATAAACTCTATAATAGGGCGTAGACCATTGGAAGCTGCGCCTACACCTATCCCTGCAAATCCTAATTCAGCGATGGGTGTGTCAATAACACGTTTTGGACCAAACTCAGCAAGCATGCCCTTACTCACTTTATAAGCGCCGTTATATTCGGCAACTTCCTCACCCATTAAAAATATTTTGTCATCGCGGCGCATCTCTTCCGACATGGCTTCACGAAGTGCTTCTCTGAATTCGATAACTCTCATAGCGTTAATTTGTGTAAGGGCCAAAAATAAGAATAATTAGCGCAAATAAAAAGCCCATCCCGCTAACAGGATGAGCTTTTGACAAGTTCTCTTATATTACTTTTCGTTCATGATCTTAACCACCTTCACCTGGTTTTCCGGATTCACGATCTTCACCAGGTATGTGCCCCTGCCATGTTTTGAGAGGTTGATCTCAGCGCTCCCGTTTTCTGTTATCTCTTTTGATACGATCTGCCCCAACAGATCATATACCAGTATGGTATTTCTGCTTTTTAATCCGGAGATCCGTGTTACGCCATTCACAAGGGGATTGGGATACATTTTAAAATTCTCATAGCCGGGTGTTACATCTATTCCCAGGGCATCATTGTTGCAAAATTTAAAACACACCTTAAAGTTTTCGTTGTAGATCAGTTGTGTCCCGACACCCAGCGCTGCCATAGGTTTAAGCCGTGCCCTGAACTCGTTGGCATCAAAGCAGACAGGTTCAGAGGATTTATCTGTAACGGCGCTGATCGTTTTGTTATTTACATACGGTAAAAAAACGCGGGTTTCAGGTTGTCCTTCATAAAATTCAAAATGCCAGGTAAGGGATGAATCCGGAGCAAATGCCCCATTCACACTTTGAGGAAAGGCCGAATAGAGGTTCCATTTCCTGTAGAACTGGTTCAGGTTGTACTGCCTGTGTTCGAAAAAGCCCGAGGATGTATTTGTAAAGGTGAGAACAGTACGGGTACACATGGTATCCGGCAGGGTTACGAGGTCGTTTGCTGAAACCACGCCTGGCGGTAGGAGTTGGCTGGCCTGCAGATCATATGTCACACGGGGGGCTACCATAAACTCGTAATCGGTACCTACGCCAAAGCCAGGTAATAAATTAAAGTTTGTACTATGATAAAATATCCCGTTATAACGTACAAAGCCATAACCATCGCTATACTTTTCAGATGTTGGCGCCGCGGCATTCGTCTGTGTTGCCCCGGCTGTCCTTAATAAATGGGCGAAATCTCCATTATAAAGGCCCATATTTCTAACACAGACTGCAAAACTGGTAGTGAGTGTTCTGGCCGCAAAGGTGGCTGCATTCGTAAAGTTCCCACCGGTTAAGGTCGTACTTGTATAGGACACTGTAGTTACAATAGAATCAATGATCGTTTGAGGTAAACCCGAGGAAGGATCTATCGTAAATAAATATAAGTGTATAGGAATCGACTGGCTTACGTGATTGTTCGATCTTCTTACATACGCTTCCAGACCTGTAACGGTTACCGTTTCACCCGCTGGCACTTCGAATTTCGAACCACAATAGGTAATGGCTGTGCTTGTTGTCACGCCTGTAGCATCTGTCATAAAGTCCGGATAGTTATCCAAATTGGTGAGCCCGGTTTTAAAATAATGTTTATTCAAATAATAATGAAGCACATCGGTAACAACCGTGGGCGTAGAAGTAGTCTTTAGAGCAAGTCCGGGGTCATTCTGTGCTTTTGTACCTGGACTTACTGCAAAAAAGATGCAGGCAATCAAAAAGATCTTTTTCATATTCTTGTTTTTTTAGGGTTAATCAAAATTATCAAAAAAAATAATATACACAAGCCTGTTTCCATTCTGATGATCCTTTTCCAGCGAAGCGTAAGATATCCAAAATAAAAAAGCCCTTTCCGTAACAGAAAGGGCCTTAACAATAATTTAATTAAGTTAGTCCTGGTTGACCAGCTTGACCACCCGGGACTGGTTCTCCGCATCAACGATCCTGACAATATAAGTGCCTTTTGGCTGTTTTGCGAGATTAATTTCCAGTATGCTGTTTTCAGTAACTTCTGTCAGGATAACCTGACCAAGCATGTTATAAACGGCAATGGAATTTTTGCCACTGAGACCGGAAATAACAGTTTTACCGTTGAGCGCCGGGTTAGGGTAAACCCTTATATTTCCCGCACTTTCAACAGATCTTATTCCCACAGTATCTCCGTTGCAATACCTGAAACAAGCAATAAAATCCTCGTTAAAAACTAACTGCGGCTGCGCACCCAGAGCGCCCATTTTCTTTAGCCTTGCTCTAAACTGGTTAGCAGTGAAACAAGCCGGATAATAAGAAAGGCCCGTTATCGCCGTAATAGTATGATTGTTTACATAAGGAAGAAAAACCCTTGAATCAGGTTTTGAACCATCATCATAAAACTCAAAATGCCATGTAATAGAAGAGTCGGAACTGAAGGTATTGTTAAAGAAAGGAGGAAATTCAGAATACAAATTCCATTTTCTATAAAATTGGTTCAAATTATACATACGGTGTTCAAAAAAGCCGGAAGATGTATTTGTGAAAATCATTTCGGTCCTTGTACAAACAGTATCAGGCACATTTACTGTATCATCCGTAGCAACAATAAATGAAGGGAGAATCTGGCTTGCCTGCAGTTTATATCTGACACGAGGGGCTACAACAAACTCATAAGCTGTTCCGATACCAAAACCTGGTGCAAGTGTAAAATCTTTAGTACTGTAGAACTGCCCATTATACCTAACGTATCCGTAGTCCTTTCCATTTTCAAAATCACTGCATTTTGTACTCTGCGGAGAAGGTTGGTTTGTTGGTGTTGTACCTGCAGTTCTTAATAAACGGGCTGTATCACCTGCAACGGTTGAAAAATTCCTGAACAGGATCGCGAAACTGTTTGTCATAATTCTTTCCGTAGTAAAATTCCCACCAATTGGAACAACTGCGGTTCCCGTAACAATTGTACTCACCGAATCAATTGGTGGCAATATCGGCATACCCTGGGCATCCAGGTTACAAAGCATCATATGAACAGGTATCCCAAGATTTGCGGCAGGTACTTGTCTCTGAGCAAACGCCTCAAGACCTGTAATAGTCACCGTCTCACCTGCAGGTACATCAAATCTTGAGCCGCAATGAGTTACATTGGTTACAGTAGAAGCCGCAGATTTATAATATGGAAAAGCTGTATAATCGACTGTCGCCGTTTTAAAATAATATTTATTCAGATAATAATGCAGTGTATCTGTCACTATCATAGTATCTACCGAAGTGGTTTTAAAACCAGGGTTTCCAGGCGAGGTAAAATGTCCCTTCGATTTGGTGGCAGTAAACTGAAGGCCCGGGCTTTGCGCTGTAGCAGCAAAAGCAAAAGTAAAAACTGCAGAACTTAATAAAAGTAGTTTTTTCATCATTTTTTCTTTTTTAAAAAATTATTGTTTCTCAAAAATATAAAAAATATTGATAGTTTCCTCATAAACTTAGCCAATTTATTAAAAGCTGTTTTTTTAGAAATAATTAGGTCCGCAGCCCGGATTATGGAATTTCTAACCATACAACATCTTATTAGAAGAAAAGTGTTCATATCTAAAATTATAAAGTTTTATCGCTTTTTAAATATTATTAAATTTACGCCAATTGTGCCTATGAGTTTAAGGTTTACTGCCTTAGTATATTGTGCTACCCCAAAGTTTGCAAAAAAACTCCTGGTTTTTTCGCTATTGGTATTTGCTTGCCCGGTTAATTCTCAAAACCCTGTTTCCAGCGACGATCTTAAAAAACAGGCCGACAAATTGTTTGATGACGAGGATTATTCCGGAGCCTATAAGTTATACTCCCAGCTGGTCTCCAACTTTCCAAAAGATCCGGTTTATAATTACAAACTTGGTGTTTGCATGATCTTCAGCGAACCTGACAAGAAAAAATCTCTGCCTTACCTGAAGTTTGCGGCGGCCAATTCCGAAAATAACAAAGAACTGAAAGACGTAAAATTTTACCTTGGAAAGGCCTATCACATCAACTATCTTTTTGATGAGGCCATTAAAAACTATAATGATTACAGACTTACCGCGTCTTCTTCCCAACAAAAAAAGCTTCAGGTCGACCGCGAAATAAAAGCCTGCTCAAACGGTAAACACCTTCTGAGCAACCTTACCGATCTTGAGGTAATGAGCAAATCCGAGCTCTCCGAAAATGATTATTTCAGAAGCTACAAAAAAATAGGCGGCAAGTTACTCGTTAAGCCAGATGAATTTAAAACCGGTACTGACAGAAAGAAAAAAGAGAAATCAGTTGTCTTTCTTCCTAACGGAAGCAATGTAGTTTATTTCAGCAGTTACGGCGACAATCCGGAAACAGGAAAAGATCTCTACACTTCAGTCAAACAGGCCAATGGCACATATAGCAAACCTGAAAAAGTAAAAGGGGTTAATACTGAGTTCGATGAAGATTATCCCTTTCTTCACCCAGACGGAAAAACACTTTATTTTGCGAGCAAAGGCCATAATAGCATGGGGGGGTATGATATTTTTAAATCTGTTTTTAATGAAGAAACAAATACCTGGGGCGCGCCGTTCAACCTGGAGTTTCCGATCAACTCCCCCGACGATGACTATTTGTTTGTAACAGACTCCCTTGAAACTACCGCTTATTTTAGTACGGGCCGGCAAAGTCCACCTGGTAAAATAGATGTGCTGAAGGTAAAAACGAAACGAAGGCCTATCGACATAATCGCGCTTAAGGGAAGTATTCTACCAGGAAACCCTGAACACACTTTAAAAAGTACTATCACCGTAAAAGATCTTTTTTCGCAGAATAGTCTGGGTACATACAGCACCGAAGAAGACGGCAGTTATGCTATGGAACTTCCGAATGGCGGAAAACTCCTGTTTACTGTAGAAACAGAGGGGCTAGAAACCCAATCGGCGCAAGTATCCTTGCCTCTTGCGTCGGCGGCAAAGCCTTACAGACAAACCATATCTTATGACAAAGGCAAATTAAAAATTCTGAATTATTTTGATGAACTGGAAAACGACAACTCTTACCTCCAGTATTTAAATGTAATTGAAAAGAAAGCCAGGCTGGAAGTAAATGAAACCACGACCGAAACTCCGCCACTCGCCGCGAACACCACAAATCCGTCCAGTACTGAAAAACCCGCAGAAATCCCTAGGGAAAAAAAACCGACTATAGTGGTGGATATCGGGTCTTCCACTCCACCTGCATCGGATCCTAAAAAAGGGCTGGATAATAAGCAACTGGCTAAAATAGCAAGGCAGGACGCTGAAGAATTGAAGCAGGAGGCAGCCCAGCTTAACAGGGATTACCTTGCAGCGAATGAAACAGGGCTAAAACAAAAAGAAGAGGCCGATAAAAAAGCCGCGGAAGCCAGTGAAGCTATTCTTAAGGCGGAAGCCATTACAGATGAAACAGAAAAAAAGACAGCAATTGAAGCGGCAACAGCGCTGAAACAATCTGCTGAAAGTGACCAGGCCATCGCTACAAAAATAATTGAACTTGCGCAATCTCTTAACGACGATGCCAGGGCCAAAGAAAAAGAAGCCGAGTTAAACTCGGAATATGCAAAAGAACTTGAAAAGAGCACACGAATCAAAGACAATAAAGCCTCTCTGGTTAGACTGGACGAACTACAGAAGGAACTCAGCGAACTCTCGGCAAAAAAGAATTCTTCAGAAAGTGTTGTATCAGAAATCAAAAACCAGATAGAGCAGAAAGAAAAACAAATTGCGGAGGTTGAGCAGGTAAATACCACAATCAAATCCAATATTGAGGAAATTAAAACTGCTATTAAAGATAAGGAAACAGAACTCGAAAAAACAAAAAAGAAATCGGCCAAAAAGGAAATTGGCACACAGATAGAAGAATTAAAAACAGAGGAGCAGGAAAAAATAAAACAGGTCGCAGCCAATGAAGCGGAGATCAAAATCCTGAATGAAGAACTTGCCGCGACAAAAAATCAACTGGATATCGCCACTAAAATTACCGCAGAGAATATCGCGGCAACTGCAAATTTGCCAGGTCAGCCTATTACAGCCAAAAGCCTGGAAGAAAAATACAAGGACAAAACTTCTATCACAGATCCGGAAAGCCGGTCGAGTGTAGAAGAAAGTACCACACAGCTCACAAAATACAACCGGGAACTTGAACAATTGATCAGCAAGGATAAAGCAGATCTTGCCAAAACAAAAAATAAGGATAGCAAGCTGAAACTCAGCAACGAGATCAAACAGGCAGAAACAAGCAAAAAACAAAACCAGCAACTGATCGCCGCGAACAATAAAAAACTGGAGGATCTCAATAAAACTGCAACCAAAACGCCTGAAGCCGTTAAAACAACCTTTGATCCTATTGCTGCAAGCAGCAGTAGTGAAGCCGTTACCAAACTAGATAATCTGAATGCACAGCTGGCCGGTAATGATAATGAGAATTTTGACTACAATGGATACCAGAACCCAAAGGCACAAAGCCTTAAAATAGAAGCGGACGCTAAAATAAATGATGCCATTGCGAAACAGAAGAAATTAAAAGACGACATCACAGCATCAAAAGAAGAAATTAAAAAAGGCGGGCCGGTAGTTACCACTGCCCAGTTAAATAAGGAAGCGGAAGATCTTCTTTCTCAATCTCAAAAAAACAGGGAGGAAGCAAAAACAAAAAAAGGAGTTGAAAAAGAAAACCTCATTAACGATGCTAAAAAACTTGAAGAGCAGGCCAACTCAAAATATATTGAGGCCGCTGAAGTAACCCGGGCTGATAATACCTCCATTATTACCACCAACCAGGAAAATATTCAGAATCTCCTTAACGAAAATAAATCCGGTGAAGAAGACGCAACATTCGCTAAATCGTTAAACGAGGAAGCAAAAGCCGCTTTCAGGAAAGCAGCGGATATTCGCACAGAAGGAAACTCACTTGGCAATGCCGGTGGCAAGCTTGGCAGCTATAGCAATGCCGAAGAAAAAGAAGCGGAAGCCATTCAAAAACAAAAACAAGCCATCGAAATTCTTGTTAAATCAAACCCCGATCTAAAACTTATAGTGCCGGTAACGAGTACATCGGCACCTTCCAATGATAATGCAACCGGCGGAGGAGATCTGACTTCGAAATTAGAAGTGGTGAACACGGGACTTACGGATCTCGCTGCGGTAAAAATTGAATCGTACCAGAAATTAAATGAAGCCAACGAGGCGGAAATTGCCCAGCTTTTAAGTGATATCAAAGACAACCAATCAGTAATAGATAAAACTCCAAGCCTCAAAACCGATCTTATATCCGCAAACAATAAAGTAGAAAATGCGAATACCTTAAAGCAGAATGCCGATAATACGACAAACCCAAATGAAAAATTAAGTAATCTCATTGCTTCCATTAAAAAACAAACCGATGCTATTAAACAACTGAATGGCATCAACACTGCGATAAGCCAGGCAACTATGGGTACCTCTGCCGTTGCTACAAGTACCCCGGCCATTCAAAATGAACAACCTGTGGTTACCGAAAATACGAATCTTCCTCCGACAGAAAATTCAAACAACAACGCAGTAACTGAAAAGCCAACACAGCCGGATAATGAGCTTAGCATGTTATCGGAAATAGACACGGAGGTGATAGACATCAATACGCTCGCGCAAAAAGATACCACGACCGACCAGATCATCGCCTACTTTGATAACAATAATCTCTTCATGCGCAATGAGCAAGCCGGCTCTAACGCGAAAAAATCTTTAAATCTGCTTAAAGATTATGAAGCGCAAAATTCCAGTATAAACGACGAACTTGCAAAGGTTGCGCCAGGCAGAGAAAACACAACGGCCGAGCCCGCGAATATTCAGGAATTGCATACGAAAGCTGACCTGATTATGGGAGAAGCGGAGGAACTTAACGAAGATTCACAGGACTTTAAAAAAGAGGCGCAGTCTAAAGAAGGTGAACAGAAAAATTATACTCTGGCACAGGCAAGAGACCTGGAAATAAAAGCGCAGGACAAAATGCTTGAAGCGGCCGAATACAGGCAACGGGCAAATGAAACAGAATACAAAACCAACGGTAATGCCATAACAGAATTGCTGACCAGACTTAGAAGTGATAACCCTGATCAGGCTTCGGATATGGAATCGAGACGCGAGGAATACACCCCTCTTAAAGCGCAGATCGGTAATTTAAGGACCGAGGCGAATGCCCTGAACAACAAGGCTGCGAAACTTGGTGCCATCAGTAATGCTGAGGAAAAGGAACTGGAGCTCATCAGGAAACAAACCTCACTTTTAAATGAATTAAAGAAAAAATATCCGGATTACGTGGTCAAACAAATAGAAGCTTCCTCTCAGGCGGATCAAAAGTCGGAACTTGAGCAAAAAAAATCACAACTACGCGAAAAACAATATGCGGAGCTTACGAATTTAACCAATGCCTTTAGCCTTGAATATGAATCTTCCAAAAACAATGTTCCGTCTGATCTCTCTCCTGACCAGCAAACAGTAAAGCAAAACGCCGATGAACTTAACTCCGAATCAAAACGTTTGCTGATCCAGGCGTCGCAGGAAAAAAATGAAAATGAAAAGATCAAACTACTCACGCTCGCTGCTAAATCGGGAAATGCGGCAGTCGAAAAACTGAATAAGTTATTACCAAAATCCGCGAAGCCGAAGAACGACCTTGATGAACTTGCCACCATTGGAAGTGAAATTGAGACTAGTAATGAAGAACCTGCTACCCCTAACAACCGGCCTTCGGCTTCAGGAACAAAAAGTGGCAAAGGCACTATTAAGATCGACGGGCTTGAAGTAGTGCAGGGTAATGCCTATTCAAGCGCAAACCCTATCCCTATGGATGCAAAGATGGAAGACGGGTTTGTATTCAGGGTACAGATCGGCGCGTTTAAAACACAATTGCCTAATAATGCTTTTAAAGGCTTAAGCCCATTGAATGGCGAAACAACCAACAATGGATACATCCGTTACACCGCGGGCAATTTCTTTAAGATCGAGAACGCGAATGCTGTAAAAAACGACCTTCGTAACCTTGGTTACAGCGATGCCTTTGTGGTTGTGTATTTTAACGGGAAACGGATCAGTCTTGCCGAAGCGCTTGCAGAAATGGAGAAACAGGGCAAAACTATTGACCCTAACGCGCCACAGACTGCCGGTATCACGGCAAACGTAAATGTGCCTAAAGCGGCCGTGAATCAGGCGATCCAGGAAAGTGTAACGGTAACAAAAGAACTTGATAAGATCGACGGACTGCTCTATACCATTCAGATCGGTGTATTTACCAGACAGGTAAGCAAACCTCAGATCCTGAGCCTGAGACCGATATTCAGGGAACAATTGCCGAACGGCCTTTACCGATACACTGCAGGGATATACAACAATCCTGAAAAATTACTTCTCGACAAAAACAAAGTGGTAGAGATGGGTATCCGCGATGCTTTTGTGTCGGCTTACCTCAATGGAAAACGCATCCCTTTTGCTGAGGCAAAAGACCGTCAGGCAAGCGATGCAACACTTAAACTGGAACCCGAGAACCCCATTGTATTTCCTGTTATTAATGCTCCTGTTTCAGGTCCTTTTGATGCCCAGTTGAATGCACCAGTAAATATTGAGCCGTTCAGGAATTCGGTTACAAATTACCCGCCCCCTACTCCTGAAAATGGTGTAAAAACAAATGAAGAAGGAGTGTCCTTTAAAGTTCAGATTGGCGCGTTCAGCAAACAGGTTCCAGCGGATGTAGCGGCAAAATTTTCTTCGATCAGAAGCTGGCCTGTAGATAATAAACAAATTAACGGCTTATTTATTTATAACATCGGTAATTTTTCTGAAGCCAAATTTGCAAAGGAACTTAAAGAAGAGGCTGTTCGCCTGGGGATCACGGATGCTTTTATTTCCGTTTACCGCGATGGCAGGAAGCTCTATGGCGCTGAAGCTGAAGGCTACCTGCGCTAAGGTGGAAGAGATCTCGTTATTACATTTTAATTCTTTTTTATAAAAAAACGCCCGTAATTTCTCACGGGCGTTTCTATATTTATCAAATTTTCACTCAGATCATTTCCACACTTCGCTTAATAAAACTGGTAAGCTTCTCCCCTTTTAATAATCCCTGCGAAAGTAGCGCGAGGTCGGCAGCTTGTTTAGCAAGGGTACTTTGTTTTTCTTTATCACTCTCTGCCAGAATTTTTGAGATCAACGGGTGGTTGGAGTTTACAACGAGATTATACATATCCGGCATACTGCCATAAAAACCCATGGAACCTCCCCCCAATTGATTCATATCCTTCATCCTACGCATGAATTCAGGACGTGTGATGAGCATGGGCGAATCTTTTTCACTCAGGTTTTCAAAAACAACCGTAAACTGGTCTTTGCTGATCGCCTCTTCAATAATCGGCTGTAATTTTTTTTGCTCGTCCTCCGTAATTTTACTCACGGTGTTTTCATCCTTCTTAATCAGTTTATCAATGGTATCAGAATCAACGCGTACAAACGACACGTCTTTTAATTTACCCTCCAATTGATTGATGTAATGCGGATCAAGCATGGTTTCCATTAAAAGAACCTCGTAACCCCTGTTCTTCGCCGCGTCGATATAAGCGTGTTGTTCATTTACATTGGTTGCATAAAGATACACCAGCTTGTTATCCTTATTGGTTTGTACCGGTTTTACAAGATTTTCAAATTCTTCAAAGGTGTAGAATTTGTTATCAGTCGTTTTTAATAATGCAAATTTGATGGCTTTTTCATAGAACTTCTCATCACTGATCATACCATACTGAACGAATATTTTAATGTCATCCCATTTTTTTTCAAAATCGCCGCGTTCTTTTTTGAAGAGTTCTTCCAGTTTATCCGCTACTTTTTTAGTGATATGACCGGCTATTTTTTTCACGTTGCTGTCAGCCTGCAGGTAGCTCCTGCTTACATTTAAAGGAATATCCGGGCTGTCGATCACACCCCGAAGCAGGGTTAAAAAATCAGGAACAATGTTCTCCACGTTATCCGTAACAAAAACCTGGTTTGAATACAGCTGAATGCGGTCTTTCGGCATTTCTAGCTTATTGCTCAGCTTGGGAAAATATAAAATGCCCGTCAGGTTAAAAGGAAAATCCACGTTTAAATGGATCCAGAACAAAGGTTCTTCGAATTGCATTGGATACAATTCGCGGTAAAAACTCTTATAATCCTCGTCTTTAAGATCAGCAGGTTTTTTGGTCCAGGCCGGATCCGGATTATTAATTATATTATCTACTTCTATTTCCTCAGGCTTAACATCCTCCGGTTTTTGACCTTCCTTTGGTTCAGGTGTTACCCTGTCTTTACGGGTCCCGAATTTTATTTCAACTGGTAAAAACTTGCAGTATTTATTTAAAAGTCCTTCTATTTTAAACGTCTCAAGATACTCTTCGCAATCATCAGCGATGTGAAGCACTATGTTTGTTCCACGTTGCGTTCTGTTGCTTATTTCTTCAATTTCATAATCGGGACTTCCATCACACTCCCAACGAACCGCTTTTGCTCCTTCTTTATAGGATAAGGAATAAATTTCCACTTTTTTTGCTACCATGAAGGCGGAATAGAAACCTAAGCCAAAATGTCCTATAACGACATTCTTATCGACCTTATCTTTGTATTTATTTACAAACTCTTCTGCTCCGCTAAATGCGATTTGAGTAATGTATTTTTCCACATCCTCTTTTGTCATGCCAATACCCTTGTCTTTTATGGTAATAGTTTTGCCGGCCTTATCAACCTCTACTTCTATTTTAAGGTCGCCAAGATCGCCTTTAACCTCTCCCATACTGGCCAGTGCCTTTAGTTTTTGGGTTGCATCTACCGCATTACTTACCAATTCCCTCAAAAAAATCTCGTTGTCACTGTAAAGAAACTTTTTAATGATCGGGAAAATGTTTTCTGTTTGTACATTGATCTTTCCTGTCGTGCTCATGTGTTGAATGTTAATTAACAAGCGGGTTACAAAAACAATACCAGCAGTTAAAAAATGACAAAATGACAAAAAATCCGGCGTTTAAAAAAATAAGTGGATTAATAAATTGGTAAACAATCTATTTTGTTGATCTTTTAACAAGAAATCTGGAATTTAAGGATTGGATTTTTATAAATTTACTATAAGTCGTTCTAAATTCTAAAAAAATAACTTATGAAAAAAAAATTACCTGATCTTCAATTTCTGAACTATTTAGAGTTTAAAATCAAACATTCTACTCTAAATAAACAGATTGCAGCCTTTGTTTTTATAGCTGCCACCTACCTTGGATTGCAGGCGCAAACAACAATTCAAACATTTACCTATACAGGGGCGATGGTATCATTCACTGTTCCTTCCTGCGTTTCAACAATTTCGGTAGATGCTAAAGGGGCCCAGGGGCAATCTGGAATAGGAGGTTCGCCGGGCACCGGCGGCCAGGGGGCATCGGCAAGTGGTGTTTTAACAGTAACGGCGGGACAGGTCTTAAACATTTATGTGGGAGGCCAGGCCGGTTTTAACGGTGGAGGTGCGCCGGGTGCAAGTGGTTCAAACACTTCGGGCTACGGTGGAGGAGCATCCGATATTCGTTTAGGTGGAACCGCGCTCTCAAACCGCATCATTGTGGCGGCTGGTGGCGGCGGTGCTACCGGTGGCCCGCAGGGTAGCTGTACCCAAGGTCCCGGAGGGAATGGCGGAGTTGGTGCGAGTCCGACAGGTTCTGCCGGAACCACTGGTTCTGGTTGCGGATCTGGCGGAACAGGCGGAACAGGTGGCTCTCAAAGTGCCGGTGGCACTGGCGGCTCAGGAAATTCAAATTGCTCCGCTACCGCGGGTAATGGTTCATCGGGTGTTCTTGGCATTGGCGGTGCCGGTGGCGCAGGGATCATAGGTTGTAGTGGATACACCGGATCCGGTGGCGGCGGTGGCGGCGGTGGTTATTATGGCGGCGCGGGCGGCGGTGGCGGTGCTGGCGGCGGTGGTGGATCATGGTCTGGCGGCGGTGGCGGTGGTGGATCATCATAT
>Ga0208492_1000231_pt1 | contig 54775 bp, 53 predicted proteins | sample Subbioar_CSW14AB_FD_184820 | JGI IMG/M metagenome (GOLD analysis project Ga0208492, IMG submission 184820) | Serpentinite rock and fluid subsurface biosphere microbial communities from McLaughlin Reserve, California, USA - CR12Mar_CSW14AB (SPAdes) | ecosystem: Environmental > Terrestrial > Deep... | reverse complement strand
GACGCAGGCGTACTAGCAGTACGTCGAGGAGACCGGAGGGAGTACGACGCGAAGATCGCGCAAGATCGCGGGTTGGAGCAGGATTCAAACCGTTCGGTGCTCTAGGTCATGGCGCCCGATCCGGCACGAACTCGGCCGTCGCGGTGACGATCAGTTGCGCGCGGCCGCAGCGGGCTTCTTGGCCTCGCCGTTGGCCTTCGTCTCTTTGGCCGGCGGCTCGTCGACCTTGGGGCCACGACGGATGCCGTGCTTCTCGAGGACGAGGCTCTCGATCTTCTCGAGGATCTTCGGGTTCGCGTCGAGGTAGTTGCGCGCGTTGTCGCGGCCCTGGCCGATGCGCTCGCCATTGAACGAGTACCAGGCGCCGCTCTTCTCGACGATGCCGAGATCGCTCGCGAGGTCGAGCGCGTCGCCCGCGCGACAGATGCCCTTGCCATAGAGAATGTCGAACTCGATCTCGCGGAACGGCGGGGCGAGCTTGTTCTTGACGACCTTCACGCGGGTGCGGTTGCCGACGTGGAGCGGGTCTTTGCCCTTGTCGCTCGCGACAGCCTCTTTGATCGCACCGATGCGGCGGATGTCGAGGCGGACCGAGGCGTAGAACTTGAGCGCATTGCCGCCGGTCGTCGTCTCGGGGCTGCCGAACATGACGCCGATCTTCATGCGGATCTGGTTGGTGAACATGAGCAGGCAGTTCGACCGCGCCACCGAGCCGGTGAGCTTGCGGAGCGCCTGGCTCATGAGGCGGGCCTGCACGCCGACGTGCGAGTCACCCATCTCGCCCTCGATCTCGGCCTTGGGGACGAGCGCGGCGACGGAGTCGACGACGACGAGGTCGACGGCGTTCGAGCGCACGAGCATGTCGGCGATCTCGAGGGCCTGCTCGCCGAAGTCGGGCTGGGAGAGGAGGAGCTCGTCGACCTTCACCCCGAGCTTGCGCGCGTAGGTGACGTCGAGCGCGTGCTCGGCGTCGATGAACGCGGCCGTACCGCCCGCCTTCTGCACCTGCGCGATGGCGTGGAGCATGAGCGTGGTCTTGCCGGACGACTCCGGGCCGTAGATCTCGACGATGCGGCCGCGTGCATACCCGCCGGTGCCGAGCGCAAGGTCGAGCCCGAGGGAGCCGGTGGGGATGGAGATGACCTCGCCGTGAGGCTGCTCGCCGTCCTTGAGGCGCATGATCGCGCCTTTGCCGAACTCCTTCTCGATCCCCGCAAGGGCGAGCTCCAGCGACTTGGCCTTCTGTTGATTGTTGCGGTCGTCCATCGTCGAACTCTCCCTCGGTTGCCGTTCAGGTGCTCGTGAAGATACTGTACAAGCGTTCCGTGTCAACCAGACCGCGCGGGGCGCCGGACAGGAAACGTCCGCCTGGCCGTCCCAGGCTCGAGAGCGAAGTTCCTTTACCGGCCAGGGCCCCCGCCCGATAGACTGCCCGCCGCGGGCGGGGGGTCGAAAAGCCTGCGGCGCGCCAAAGGGCGCGGGTGTGAGATTCGAAAGGGAGTGACATGGCTGATGGTCCGATGAGCGCCGCCGGGGGCGGCACACCGAAGGGAGGAGGCGGCGCCGGCGTGATCATCGGCGTGATCCTCCTGCTCGGAGCTGCGGGTGGAATCCTCTTCTACGTCAACAAGAAGGACGACACCCCGAAGACCACGCCCAGCGCCCAGCCCTCGGCCCCTGCTTCGACGACAGCCGCTCCCGAGACGACCCTCGATCTGCCGCCCATCGACCTTCCCAAGGACTCGGGCGTCGAGGACACGGGACCGAAGGCCGCATCCACCGGAACCGGTGGCGGCGGCAGCGCCTGCTCCTGCGGCCAGAGCGGCTCGATCACCGACGAGATCAAGCAGGCGGCCGCCGCGCGCGGGGGCACTGCCAAGAAGTGCTACATGACCGCGCTCGAGGGCAACGAGAGCCTCGCCGGCGAGATGACCGTCCAGGTGCGCATCGGTCCGAACGGCGAGGCGTGCTCGGCCTCGATCATCTCGGACACCACCGGGTCGAACAAGCTGCAGCAATGTGTCCGCCTCAAGATGAGCGGCGGCAGCTATCCGCGCCCCAAGGGCGGCTGCGTGGACGTGAAGGTCCCGGTCGTCTTCAAGCCCAAGACCTAGTCGTCAGCCGTCACGGGCTCGAGGTCGATCGACTGCCTGGCCAGCAGCTTCCCGGTCCATCGCGCCGATCGATCGGGATCGGCGCCGAACGCGGCTGCGCGCGCCACCGCGGCGAGGGCGCCATCGCGATCGAGCGCGAGTGACAGCGCCCGCGCCTCGCGGGTCGCGTCGACGCGGAGCGCGCGGCGCACACGATCGTCTGCCGGACGCGCAGAGAGCAGGCGCGCGAGCAGCCCGAGACGTCGCTCGAGTGCGGGCCTGCGGAGCTTGCGATCGCTCGGGTCGATGCGTTCGAGGTGAACGATCAACGGCCCACCCGTCGGCTCGATGTACCGCGCGACCCCACGGACCCGGGCGAACGGCAGCTCGGTGAGCAAGGCTGCCTTGAGCGCGAGCGGAGACGCGTCCGACGGCTCGATCGCACCCCGGGAGAGGAGCGCGCGCAGCGGATCGGCGGCAGTCGGAACCTCTGCGATCGTCGCGTTCGCCATGCGTGCGGCGCCGCCTGCGGCCAGTGTCTGCGCGGGCAACACGTGCAGGTCAGGGCGCAGGCCGTGCACCAGTCGCGCGTGCGCGAACCGCAACAGGGCCTCCTCGTCTTCGACGAGGATCACCCCGCGGGACGGCGCGATTCCGAGCGTCAGGAGGGGCGCCACGTCGTGGGCGACGACCGCGTCACCAATGCGGCCGGCTCCGAGCTCCACCTCGAACGCGCGTGCGCCGAGCCCGAGCGCCAGTGCGGGAACGAGAAGGACGATCGCGTACCGGCTCGCAGCGGCCAGGTGACGCTCGACGGCGATCGACAACGCGCCCGCAAAAGTGACCGCGAGCGGTGCGAGGACGACGCACCCGACAATCGCCGCTCCCGGGGCGCGCAAGAGGAATGCACACGCGAACGCGACCGCCGAGACGATCGGCGCGGCCTTCTCCTGTCGAGTCGGGGCACGGAGCAGGAACCGCGAGGCGAGTCCGAGCAATGCTGCCGCGAGCCCCGCGCGGAGCAGGGCGCCGCTCGGGAGCACGGCCGTCGCCGCCGCGAAACCCGGTGCAGAGAAGGGGCGGCCGAGCGAGAGCCACGCATCGGATCGCGCGACCGCGAATGCCACGCCGATCGCGACGATCGGTACCGCTCCGAGGCTCACGCGTCGGGTGGCGCGAAGCCCTCCGCCAGGCGCGCCGAGCACCATTGCGACCAACACGGCGGGCAACAGTCGGGGCGCGCACCACGTCGCGAACCCGAGAGCGGCGCCGCGCGCAGCGAGCGTCCGGAAGGCCAGCTCCTCGAGCCCGGTCGTCCCGAGCGCCAGCTCGATCGCGATGACCGCCATCGATGCACCGGGCGAGGCTGCTCCGAGCAACACGCCTGCGCTCGACGCGAAGGCGAAGGCGATGGCCCAGGCGCCTCGCGTGCGGGTGAAGGCGTCGGGCCCCGCGACCCGACGGGCGACGAGGAACGTGGCGAACACCGCCGGAAGCGCCATGGCCATCGCGGCGCGCACCTCGAGAGGGCCGATCGGCAGAAGCATGGCGATGGGCGAGAGCAACTGTCCGAGGGGCGCGGCGTGGGAACGGTCCCACGCGAGGCCCAAGCCCAAGACCACCTCGCGCACCTCGTCGAACCCGCGCGCCTCGGGGTCGCGCAGCGTCGCCAAAAGGAGCGGGATCGTCGCAGCGAGCACCGGGATTGCCGCGCTGCCAGCACGATTGCCCCGGAGATCTTCAGGAGTCGGGCTCAACGTCACGCGTCTAACCCACGTCGCACCCTCGGGCCAAGCGTCCTAGACTCCCTGGGTGCGTGGTGTCCTCGGGGTGTCTTTCGCGTTGGCCGTGGGCTGCGGCTCTCCCACGGCCACGCCCCTCGTTCCGAGGCCTCACCCGGTCCCCGCGGTGCGCGCCATGCCTGGTCCCTGCGTCGATCCGGGGACGGACGCGCGCCGTCGCCTCGGGCCCGACGCCGATGGCGAGCTGCAGGTGGAACGATCGGTCGATCTCGACGGTGATGGGCGGGCCGATCCGTTCGTCACCCAGGCGAGCTTCTGTGGAACGGGCGGGTGCACGTGGCACCTGTACGTCGGGCGCGGAGCCTGCGCCCACCACGTCGGCGAGGTGTTCGGGATGCTGCCGCTCCCGCGGCCGGTGGTCAGTCAGGGACTGATCGAGCTGGAAATTGCGACGCGCGACGGGTGCGGCGGCATGGCCCGAACAGAGTCGCGGCTCCGGTTCGATGGCCAGACCTACATGCCCTACACGACGCGGAAGTGCCTGTGCCCCACAGGCGACGAGGGGAGCGAAGATCCGGAACGGTGGTGCGAACGCTGGGCACCGCCGGGGACCGCCCACGATTGAGTTGTTCGTCTTTCGCCTTCCTCGGCCGAGGTGAGGTATGCTCCGGCGCATGGTTCGATCCCGCCTGATCGCCGTTGCGCTGCTCGGGCTCGGCGTTGCGCTCTGGGCTGCCTGTGCCGCAAAGCAGCAGAACGGGCAGGAGTGCCTCGTGAGCGACGACTGCGAGTCTTCGCGATGTGTGCAGTACGTGTGCGTCGACCGGAACGCTTCGCGCCCGGTTGCCACTGACACGGGTGTGGCAGCCGTCGACACTGGCAGCGCCGCCGACACCGGCGCGGCTGATGTTGCTGCAGAAGCAGCCGCAGAAACAGCCGTCGACACTGGCAGCGCCGCCGACACCGGCAGCGACTAGCAGCAGGGCGACGTGGGCGCGATCCTGCTCACCGTCGCGTACGACGGTCAGGACTTCCGCGGGTTCGCACCGCAGAAGGAAGGTCGCACCGTGCATGGCGTGTTGACCGAGGCGGTTCGTTCACTCGACCCCAACGTCTCGCTGTTGCGGGGTGCGAGCCGTACGGATGCGGGTGTCCATGCTCGAGGTCAGGTCGTCTCCTTCGATCCGTCACGGGCGATCCCGTGCAAGGGCTGGGTGCTCGGGGTCAACTCGGCGCTTCCGCCCGACCTCGCGGTGCGACATGCGCGCGAGGTCGAACCCGGTTTCGATCCACGAGCCTTCGGTCGCGGAAAGCGCTACCGGTATGTAGTGATGCTCGACCGGGTCCGTGATCCGCTGGTCGACCGCCGCGCCTGGCGGATCGAGCCGCCGTTCGACGAGGCTCGAGCACGCAGCGAAGCCGCCTCGGTGCTCGGCACGCATGACTTCCGCGGGTTCCGCACGTCGGCCGACGAGCGGGTCGACACGGTCCGCACGCTTAGCCGTGTGGAGCTGGTCTCCACGCCGGATCCGCGTTTGCTCGAGATCGTGGTCGAAGGCACGGCCTTCTTGCACAACATGGTGCGCATTCTCGTTGGAGCGATCGTCGATGTCGCGCGCGGTCGCCTCGCACCGGGCGCGTGCGCACGCGCCCTCGTGTCCGGAGCTCGGACCGACCTCGGCATCACGGCGCCGGCCAACGGTCTGATGCTCGACGAAGTCTTCCTCGACCTCTCCCAACAGGCAGGTGCGACATGGCCGTGAAGGCGCTGCGCACGTGGATTCGCGCGGTCGACGGTCGCGATGCGACGTCGTTGCTCCGGCTGCACCGCGAGCTCTGGTTCGACCACGACGCGCGGGGCGGCATGCCCGCCTCCACCGACAACGACGTCTGGCAGGCCTACGGCGACCTGCTCGAGCGTCAGCTCGCCCATCGCGACGGTCGTCGCGCGCCGAGCAGTGCGTTCGAGGGCAAGCTCGGGCACCTCGTGGCCGAGTGGGAGGGTCGCGTGGTCGGCCAGGTCGAGGTGTACCTCGATCGCTTCGGTTGGGATCCGCGCACGCCGCACATCGCCGAGCTCCGCTCGCTGATCGTCACGCAGCAGGCTCGCGGTCTCGGGCTCGGCGCCGGACTCGTCCGCGAGGCAGCCGCTGCGGCGCGCGCGCGCACGGGCTCGAGCACGATCGTCGCGGCCGAGGTCCTGGCGCGCAACGAAGCCCTGGCGTTCTACGACCGGCTCGGGTTCCGCACGCTCGAGCGCCTCACCGCGATCACCTCCCAGCCGAACGCACAGGCAGGTTACGTCGTGCGCGCCGCGGTCAGCGAAGACGCCGGCGAGCTTGCCGTGCTCGATCACGAGTCGCGTGCGCGGCGGCAGACCTGGGGCGATCCACGCTTCGATCCGGTTCCCGTCGGCGTCGGCGCCGATCTCGTGCGCATGATCTCCGACGGCCTCGCGCTCGACGAAGCGCAGCGTGCCGCCGAGCCCGGTCGCGCGCGCGAGGAGATCCTCGTGCGTGACGCCGAAGGCCGCGCACTGGCGGCTGGGTACCTCGTCGCGTCCCCGCTCGGTCCGCCGTTCGCGCCCGTGATGCGCGCGGAGATCGCGCGGGTCGCTGCGGATCCAGACGATCCGCGCGCGGTCGCCGCGGCTCACGCGCTGGTCGCGTACGCGTATCGGCGCGTGAGCGCGCTCGGCGCCCAAGAACTGCTCGTTCGTTCGCCGTTCCTCGACCCGGTTGGCGCATCGCTCGCGGAGACCATGCCCAGCCGGCCGTTCTCCTGGATCCTGGCTGCGCCGGCCTCGACCATCCTCAAACGCGCCGGCACGAAACCGTGACGCCCCTCCGGTCGACCTGTCTACATGCTGGTCGATCGGTTGCTCGGGGTGCTCGCACCGCCCCGGTGTGCAGCGTGTGACGAGATTCTCCGTCGCGAGGCGGTGTTCTGCGCCGGGTGCGTGGCCACGCTCGAGCCCCCGCCACCGCTGCCGACAGGAGTGACGGCCTCGTTCGCCTACGGCGGGGCCCTCGCGGACGCGATTCGGACCGCGAAATACCAGGGCCGACTCGATCGGCTGCGTTTGCTCGGGCACGCGCTGCGCACGCGGATGCCCGACGAGAGGGCCGACGTCGTCGCACCCGTGCCCCTGCATGCCGCGCGGCTGCGGTGGCGAGGCTACGATCAAGCCGCGGTGCTCGCGTTCGCGTTGGCCCGCGCGCTTCAGACCCGGTGTGACGTCGATCTGATCACGCGCGTCGTCGACACGCCGCACCTCGCGGAGCTCGATGCGCCGGGGCGGGCGGAGGCAGTGCGGGGCGCGTTCGTTGCGCGAACGTGTGGTGGAAAACGCGTGCTGCTCGTCGACGACGTGTTCACCACGGGCGCGACCCTCCGCGCGGCCATGGATGCGATCGAAGCCGCTGGGGGCTCCGCGCGGGCGCACGTTCTCGCGGCGACGCCGAGAGGGTAGGTTTGGAGTCAGCAATGTCCGAGAAGACCCACGATCCGACACCGAAGCGCCTGCGCGACGCGCGCGCGAAGGGCGACGTGGCGTATGCGCCGTTGGTCGCGGGCGCCGTCGGATTGCTCGTGCTCGTTCCCTTGTCGCGCGGTGCCCTCGGCAAGATCGCGGTCGATCTGGCGAGCACGATGCAGAACCTCGCACCGATCGAGACCATCGACACGTGGTCGTTCGCGCTCCGCGTGCTCTCGGTGACGACGCCGCTCGTGGTGACGCTCGCGGCGGTCGCGGTCGTCTCGGCCATCGTCCAGGGCAGCGTCACGTTCTCCGTCACCAAGCTCGCTCCCGACCTCTCGCGCCTCGAGCCGTTTGGCGGGATGAAGCGGCTGTTCGACAAGTCCAAGGCGTGGGCCGCGCTGCGCGGAACGCTGATCGCGATCGTGCTCGCGGCGCTGCTCGGGCGCATCGTGCTCGAAGCAGCCGTTCGCGGGGCCCGCGCGCTCGAGGTTCCGCGGGCGATCGACCTGGCTTCGAGTCTCGCGTCACGCATCGTGATCACTGCAGGTGCCCTCGCCTGCGTGGTCGCCGTCGTCGATGCGATCGTGGCCCGACGCATCTGGCTCGGCCGGCTGAAGATGAGCCGCGACGAGGTGGTGCGCGAGCACAAGGAGGGCGAGGGCGACCCGGAGGTGAAGCGCCGCCGCGAGGAGCTCCACCACGAGCTGATGGCTGCCGAAGCGCTCACCTCGGTGCGCGATGCGACGGTGGTGGTGATCAACCCGACCCACCTCGCGTGCGCGCTGAAGTACGACGCCCAGGCCGGTGAAGACGCGGCGCCGACGCTGACCGCCAAAGGGCACGGCGCGCTGGCGGCACGCATGATCGAGGCTGCACGCGCCCACGGCGTGCCGGTCATCCGCGACGTGCCGGTCGCGCGCGCGCTCTACGACCTCGAGATCGGGATCGAGATCCCCGAGGTGCTGTACGAGGCGGTCGCCGAGGTCCTGCGAGCGGCGTGGGACGGAGAAGGCGACTGAGTTACTTCTTCGGGGGAAAGGGCAATTGCGCCTGCGCGGCGGCGGCCGCGGCGGCGCGCGCTTTCGCGTTTTGCGGCGCCGCCGGCTCTTCGACCGGCTCACCGGTCTCGCGGGCGAGGGCCTCGCGTTCGCGGACGAGGTCGGCGGTGACCAGATCGAGGTTGTCGTAAGCGAAGGCGAGCGCGTCGAAGATGCGCGCCGGCCCGAGCTGCGGGTAACGACGCAAGAGCGTCTCGACGGTCGTGCCCTGGCGGTGCCACGAGAAGAGACGGCGCACCGGGACGCGCGTTCCCTCGATCATGGGGCTGCCCTCGCCGACCGCCGGATCGACGTAGACGTGGGGGTGGGGGACACGGACCGGAGGAAGGCTCACAGCGGGGCCATCCTAGCGCGGGGCTTGGTTCCGGCCAGTTTGTGGCCTACTCGTCCCGATCTTCGCGGGCCTTCTCGGAGCGGGGTTTGCCGCGGATGCGTTTGCCCTCGGTGGTGCGGCGACGAAGCCAGATGGCGCCGCCGAGGAGGGCTACGGCCATGGGCATGTAGACCAGCACGTAGCGACCGATCGAGCCGAGGTCCTCCTCGGAGAGGTGCATGGCGATCTGCACCGAGGCCTTGGGCGGGAGGTCGAGGACGGGCGGACGCGACGAGAGCCACGAGACCCAGAGCAGGCCGAGCGTGCGGCTGAAGGTCATCGCCGGCGTCGGGTCGGCATAGGCCGCGTTGAGGAACGGCGTCGACGAACCGATGACGACGACGCGTGCGCCGCGCGGTGCACCGTCGAGTCTCGGGCGCTCGACGACGGCCGCGACCTCGATCGGTCCCTTGCGATCGCTCGGGCCCATCTGGGGCTCGGTCTTGCTCGTGAGGAAGCTCTGAATGTCGCGGAGCGCGAAGCTCTTGTCGCTCGACGAGAGGACCGCGGTCGCGCTGATCGCACCCTCGCGGCGGAGCGCGCGCGCGTACATCAACGGGATGACCGCCTCGGAGTTGCGCGATTCGGCGAACTTGCGGAGGTCGTCGGTGGTCGCATGCGGGAGCACCTTGGCCCGGAACACGAGGCCCGCGGCACCCGGCTCGCGAAGCGCAGGGTCTTCTTCGATGGTGACCGCGTCTTCGAGCACCACGCCACCCACGGCGGCGGCCTCGGCGAGCCCGTGCGGGCGGAGGGTCTTCTTCTCGAGATCGATCTGCGGAGGCGCGACGAGCAAGAGGGAAGCCCCCTTGCGCACCGACTCGGCGATGGGCGTGGCCTCGCCGGGCAGGAAGGACTCGCTCGGTCCCATCACCACGACGAGCGCGCAGCCCGCGAGCTTGGGAGCCTCCTTGGGGAGCTCGATGGTCTCGGGCGCGTAGTTGTCCTTGGCGAGCGTGTTCTTCAGCGTGGAGACGCCGCTCTTGCCCGGGTCGTCGATCGACGCCTCGCCGTGGCCGCTGGTGAAGCAGACGCGCGGGCGGTCGGTGGAGAGCACCGCGCGGATGGCGCCGGTGAGCGCGGTCTCGACCTTGGGGCGGACCTTGGCGTCGTCGCCCTCGTCGAGGACGACCATGTCGTCGGTCTTCACGTACCAGAGGCGCTTGCCGTGACGGACGACGACTTGGGCGTCGCTGAGGATGCGTCCGCCATCGGCCTTGCCGACGTGCACGTCGAGCTCGGACTGCAGCCGGAGGAACTCGGCGCGATCGCGATCGGGATCGAGGTAGCGGATGATCAGGTGCTTCTGCGCGCGCGCCTGGTAGCCGGTGAGCATCTGGCGCACCGAGCCGAGGAGCGGATCGCCCGCGCCGATGAAGACGAATACCTCGACGTCGCGCGCTTGCGACTCGAGCTCGGCGAGCGTGAAGTTGGTCGCCTCGGAGAGCGAGTAGAGCTTGTTTCGCGTGGCGTCCCAGCGGCGGTAGTGCCGGTTGGCGAGGACGTTCACCAGGATGAGGACGACGGCAGCCGCGACCACACCGGCCGCGCTGAGCGCGCGCGTGGGGGCGCGAGCGGCCTCGAGCGACCGCGCACTCTTGATCGGATCCTTGTCGGTCACCCCCACCTCCACGCGTCGACGAGGCGGGTCGTGACGAAGAGGGGGAACGCCACGAGCGAGCCGTCGAGCACGAGCCGGCGCGAGTCGATGATGCCCTTGGAGAGCTCACCCATCTGCGACCACACCGAGAGGTACGCGCACATCTCGCGCGCGGGTCCCTCGTCGAGGACGAACTCGCCGAGCCCGAGGAGGAAGAAGCCGAGGATGACGATCGACGACAGGATGAGCGCGACCAGCTGCGACTTCGCGACGGCCGACATCATGGTACCGAGCGCGATGTACTGCGCGCCGACGCCGAACACGCCGAGATAGCTCACCGACACGATGCGCCAATCGATGTCGCCGGTGCGCTTCATGATGACGATGTAGAGGAGCGTCGGCACCCACATCGCGGCGTAGGCGACCATCGCGGCGGCGAACTTGGCGAACACGAGGCCGACGGTGCCGACCGGGGTGGTCATCAACGTCTCGATGGTGCCGCTCCGTCGCTCTTCGGCGAACAGACGCATGGTGATCGCCGGGCAGATGAGGATGAGCGGCAGGTAGTAGAAGACGTCGCCGCCGAAGAACGCCTGCACGGGACCCTGATCGATGGACGCCTCGGCCGCGGACGCGAACGAGCGCACCAGCAGGTAGAAGTGCAGGCCCTGCCAGAAGACGAACGCGAGGATGAGTACGTACGCGAGCGGCGTGACGAAGTAGGCGAACAACTCGCGCTTGAAGATCGGCCAGAAGCCCCTCATCGGCCGTCCTCCTCGGTGTCGCGTGCGGTGTCTTCGTCGGTCTTCTCTTCGGTGTCGGGAACGGGCACGTCGCGGGTGAGCGCGGTGAAGACCTCCTCGAGAGAAGCCTTGCCGGTGGCGATGCTGCGGATGCGCACGCTCTCGCGCACGAGCGCGTCGGCGAGCTGCTCGGCGGCACCGGCGCGGGCCTTCTCGTCCGCGGGCGTCTCGAGGAGGATCCGCTCGGCATCGCCCTCGCGCTGATGAGAGATGAGGGTGAGGAACTCGACGTCACCGATGGCCCGACGCCACGCGGCCTCGGGTCCGCGGACCACGACCTCGAGGCGCGGCGGCGTGCGCAGGCGCGAGAGCTCGCTCGGGGTGCCTTGCGCGACGAGCCGCCCCTTGTCGATGACCACCACGCGGGCGCACGAGGCCTCGACCTCGGGGAGGATGTGCGTGGAGAGCAGCACGGTGTGCGAGCCGCCGAGCGATTTGATCAGATCGCGGACCTCGCGGATCTGGTTCGGGTCCATGCCAGCGGTGGGCTCGTCGAGCACCAGTACGCGCGGATCGCTCACGAGCGCGTCGGCGAGGCCCACGCGTTGGCGATAGCCCTTGGAGAGGTGGTCGATGAGGGTGTCGGCGACGTCGGTGATGCGGGCGAGCTCCATCGCCTTGCCCACGGCCGAGATGCGCTCGCGGCGCACGACGCCTTTGAGCTCGGCGCGGAACTTGAGGTACTCGCGCACGCGCATCTCGGTGTAGAGCGGGACGGCCTCGGGCATGTACCCGAGCGCACGACGCGCCTCGTCCGGGTCGAGCGCGACGTCGTGGCCCTCGATGAGCGCACGACCGGCGGTGGCGCCGAGGAAGCCGACGAGGATGCGCAAGGTGGTCGACTTGCCGGCGCCGTTGGGACCGAGGAAGCCGACGACCTCGCCCCGCTCCACCTCGAACGACACGTCGTCGACGGCGGCGTGGACGCCGTAGCGCTTGGTCAGTCGTTCGACGGTGATCGAGGCAGACACGCGCTTCCTTCGTTAGACGGGTCTTCGCGGTGGGTCCAGACGGCGCTGTATGCTCGGTCCATGCGCGCTCGGCTCGTTGGCTCGCTGATCCTGACCTCGCTCGCATTCCCCGCCGCTGCCGACGCCTGCGGGCCGGCGATGCCGGCTGGGGCCGAGCCGCCCTACCTGAGCGAGGAGCGGGTGCTCGTGGTGTGGAACGAGCAGACCAAGATGGAGCACTTCGTCCGCGAGGTCCGGTTCGAGAAGGCGAACCAGACTTTCGGGTTCATCGTGCTGACGCCGGGCGACCGGAACGATTGAATGGAAGCTCGTCATCGACAGCACGGGCGCGGTCGAGAGCGCGAGCCTCGGCAAGGGCACGTTGTCGGACGGGCAGGTGCGCAGCTGCACCCTCGGGATCCTCAGGACGTTGTCGTTCCTCGAGCCCGAGAAGGGCAGCGTGCAAGTCACGTTGGTCTACATTTTCGCCAACAAGGGCTCGCTGTAGTCGTGCGCCGGTCGAGCGCGATCATCCGGTGCGGCACTCCGAGCCGAGACAGAAGCCCAGGGTGAACGAGAACACGTGCGAGGCGACGAGCTTGAAGAAGTCGCCCGGATCGTTCTGCATCGGGAGCCATCGGGCATATTCGAGATAGAGAGCGACGCGGGGCGATCCGAGACGGAGGCCCGCGGTCGCTTGGAGGAGACCGTCGCCGTATCCCTTGCGACTCGCGTACTGGGAGCCGTCGGCAGGTGGGAGACGGCTCTTGCTGTCGACAAACCAGAAGTTGCGATACGTGCCGCTCGCGTACCCGGTGATCCAAGGCGCGAACGCATAGCTCCCGATCACGCCGCCGAACGCCGACCAGGAGACCGGCTCGGTGGCCGCGCCGCCACCACCGAAGCGGAGGGCCACGCCATATGGTCTTTCACGCGGAGTGAGCTCGTGTTTGACGTCGGCCTGGAGGCCGTAGGTGAGCCAGGGTCCGACGCCGAGGTCGGTGCTCTTGTCCACGCCGAAGCGGAACCCGGTCTCCAGGGAGTAGTTGCTCAGTTGGGCGCCGCCGCGCGCCTGATCGTATTCGTTGAACGCGCCGGCGACACCGATGGCCATCCGTGCACCGCCGGGCTCCACGGTCTTGGCGGTCTGCGCCAGACCGAACCCAGAGCTGCAACCGAGGGCGAACGATGCGACGAGCAGCGCCTCAACCGGAAAGCGCATCTTGGATCGCCTCCACCGTGGCGTTGGCGTCGCACGCCTTGCGGAACTCGTCGCGCGTGGGCGGCGGTTTGCGCGAGGGAAGCACGAGCTCCACCGTCTTGCCGATCAACACGTACGGCTCCTGGCGGGCAAAGCTGCGGAAGAAGCAAGGGCTCGAGACTTTGACGTCCCTCGGCTCGAACCCCGGGTAGAACTCCGCGCGGATCGGCAGCGCGCGCACGCCGATGACGGCCCAATAATGCGTTCGAGCGCGCTCGAGATCGACGTGCACCGGAACGATCACGCGTGGGTCGCGCGCGACGTCGGGGTCCTTGGCGAAGTCGGCGAGGAACTTCCGGGCACGCGCGAGCATCTCGGGTGTCTCGGCGAGGTCGCCGCTCCCGAGCTCGCTCTTGCTGCCGATCGCGCGCGCCGAGAGCACGTGCAAGCCGTAGAGGAGGGTCTCCATGTCGCGCAGCTCTTCGCCGATGCGCATCGTCGGCGGAGCACCGGCTTCGCGGATACGATGAGCGGTCGTGAGCCACGCGTCGCCCATCGTGGCGCGAAGGAGGTTCTCCACGAATCGATAGGCACGGGCGGTGCGCAGGTAGAACGTGGGGAACGGCTCGACGGGGAGGTTCGGGTGCAGATCGAGCGGCCGCGGCGCAATCTCGGCGCTCACGGCCCCGCTGAACGAGATCTCGCTCTGCTTGACGTGCGTCTCGCGGTTCTGCGTGACGATCGTCTTGAACGTCTCGATCAGCTTCTCCTTGTAACGACGCGTGAGGAACAGGTGGTCCTTCTCGGTCGCGCGCTCGGGCACGAGCAACGTCTCGAGAGCGTAGAGTTGGAGATCGGACCAGCCCGCGCCGGCGCGCGGCGTGAGATCGAGCTTCCCCGCGCGAATCTCGTTGATCAGGAGGTCGAGCAGGTTGGTGCCCGCGGGGAGGATCTTGTCGCAGTACCGCGCGCGGAACAGGCGCGTCTCTGCGGTCTCGGAGCGTGGGAGGAGCCCGAACGTAGAGGCGCACTCGGGGGTGGCCGCGAGCGCGGGATACTTCGAGCGCGCCGCCGCTTCGAGACCGCTGCCCGGCGTCGTGTCGAGGAGCGTGGCGAGGGCGAGCGGCGAGACGTCGCGGTAGGGACCGGTGAGGCCGGCGTAGAGATCGAGCGTGCGTTGGTAGCGTTCGCGCAGCGCCGGGTCCTCGTGGAGCACGGTGGCGGTCTGGGCGGTTGCCTCGAACGAGAGCGGCGCCCACCACCCTTGGAGGAAGCGATCGTGGCGGAACACGGCCTCGAGGGGTGTCGTCCACGTGTAGAAGCCGATCGGCTTGGACGCGAGCGGATCACCGGTGAACTTCGCCAGCAACAAGTCTGTCCGCGAGAGCACGTCGGTCGGCGCGCTCGGGCTGTCTCCAGCGAGCTTCGACGCGCCGGCGAACCAGGCCGCAGATTCGGTGCTGCTCTTGGCGACGAGCGCAGCGAGCACGTCGCGGAACAGACCGCGTTTGTCGATCTGGGCGCCCTCGCTTCCGGTCTCGGCGCCGAGCTCCACCGCTGCGTAGAGGCCGTCGTTGAACGGCTTCATCAGCGCTTGGACGATCTCCATCGACGGGAGGATCGGTTTGTTCGGAAGCTCCGCCACCGCGGCGGTCCACGTCGGGAAGATCTTCTTCTCGAGCGCTGAATCGGCCTCGGCGAACGGCAGCACGTCGAGCTTCACGATCGAGCCGCTCTTGTTCAGGCTGACGGCGCAGCCGTCGATCGTCTCGTCGACGTTCGACCCAGGCTCGTAGACGGGGTGTTTGTCCTCGATGCGATCGTCGGCGATCGGTGGAGGCGCCTCGAGCACGCCCTTTTCGGTGACGAGCTCTTCGACGCCGAGCACCGAGAGCGGGTCGCAACCGGTCAAAATGGTAAGCAAGAGAAGGCGGCGCATCCTCGCGAGTGTTCGCTGTCGTGGGCACCCGCGCAATGATCGCACGCAGTGAGAGCGAGCATTCAGGGACGGAGGAAACGCGGCGAGAGGATCGCGCCGAGCACCGCGAAGATCGCCACCGGGATCGCGTGGCCCACCAGGATGTGCAGGCGATCGCCACTCGGGCAGTGCAGGTGGATCACGAGACCGGCCCACGCACCGGCGCATGCTCCAAGCAGCGCGCCGCGCGCGATCGGGGCGGCAGGAACGCTTCGACGGAGCGCCCACGTCAGTCCGGTCAGCACGACGGCGGCGAAGCCCATCGACATCGAGAAGCAGTTGCGCGCGGGCACGATCGACGGTGATGCGCCGAGCGCCGCGATCATCGTCACCACCGCGTAGATGGGTGCGGTGGACATCGCGAAAGCGACGAGCAGGGTGACCGACGCGCCGAGGCCCTTGCTCCCGGGAGCGAGCGCGACGATCAGCGTGGAGACGGCGAGGAGACCGACGCCGAAGGTCACGGTGAGGAGCGCCGCCTGCGGGAGCTGCGCGAGATCGGGACGGATCAGGGCAATCGCACCGACCACGATCGCGAGCACCATCGCGGCGGAAGTCAGGGCGCGGGCGCTTGGCGACATGCCCGACGGCTGGGTCTCGGCCATCGACGCGCGGATGCGCTCGCGGAGCGCGTCGGGCGGCGGCGGGGGGTGGAGCGGGGTCATCGCTCCTCCGGCAGGGTGATCCCAGCGGCCTGGAGCGCACCACGGATGGCTTCGTAGGCGCGGAAGGCGCGCAGCTTGACCGCAGTCGGGGTCGCGCCGAGCACGGCCGCAGCTTCGGCGACGGAGAGGCCCTCCTCGCGCAAGAGCACATACGCCGCGCGTTGATTTTCGGGCAAATCGCGCAGAACCCGGTCGACGATGGTCATCAGCTGCCTGGCACGGGCGTGCTCCTCCGGAGACCCTTCGATCCCTGGCAGGGAGGTGAACGTCGCGAGCCCCTCCTCGGTTTCGACGACGGCTTCGGGCCGACGGCGTTGAAACCTCAGCCGGTCGAGGTAGACGGACCGGGCGACGGCAAACGCCCAGTGGATGGCCGCCGCCCGGGGCTGATAGGTCGCCCGCGACCGGTGGAGCTTGAGGAAGGTCTCCTGGAACAGGTCGTCGGCCTCGGTGCGCCGCCGCGTCAAACGCAGACAAAAGGCGTAGAGACGAGGGGAGAGCAGCCGGTAGAGGGCGTCGAACGCGGACTCGTCCCCGGCGCCGTAGCGCGCCATCAGGGCGTCGAGGTCCTGGTCCGACATCGGGCGGAGAATAGACCGGGGTCGCGTTCGTCCTTGCAACCACCGCGTTTAGTAAGTTCGATCCCCCACCATGTCCGGGTCGTTCGCTGCCGCACTGCGCCATGCCGCGGGTCTCTGTCGCTGTCGGGATCAACACGAGAGCACCGGCTCGCACGCGGTCGCGTCGAGCGGGAGGCCATTCCCCTTTGCGGGCACCAAGCGGGTGTACGAGCGGGATCGACCGTTCGCGATCGAGCACATCGCGCTCGACCTCGCGCTCGACGTGCCGAACAAGTCGGTCGAAGGCACCGCGACGCTCACGGTCCGCCGGGTCGACGGCAAGGCCAAAGAGCTGCGGCTCGACGCGGTTGCTTTCACGATCGCCGAGGTGCGCGTCGGCGCGAAGGCCGCGAGCTACGCGTACGACGACGCGACGCTCACCATCCAGGTGCCGAACGACGCGCGCTTCGAGGTCACCGTCCGCTACCGCGTCACCCCCAAGCGCGGCATCTACTTCCTCGAGCCCGACGAGCACGTGCGCGAGCGTCCGCGCCAGGTGTGGACCCAGTGCCAGGACGAAGACGCGCGCTACTGGTTCCCCTGCCACGACAAGCCCCACATCAAGCAGACCACCGAGCTGCGGGTGCGGGTGCCCAAGGCGTGGACCACGCTGTCGAACGGCAAGCTCGTCTCCCACGACGAGAGGGGGGATTCCGCCGTATTCCACTGGAAGCAGGAGCAGCCGCACGCGAGCTACCTCGTCACGCTGGTGGCCGGCGAGTTCGCCGTGCTGTCGGGCGAGGGCGCGCGCGTTCCGGTCAGCTATTACGTGCCCAAGGGCCGCGAGACCGACGGCATGCGCACGTTCGGCCGCACGCCGCAGATGATCGCGCTGTTCGAGAAGAAGACCGGCATCCCGTATCCGTGGCCGAAGTACGCGCAGGTGGTGGTCTCGGACTTCATCTTCGGCGGCATGGAGAACACCTCCGCCACCACGATGTACGAGCACATCCTGCTCGACGAGCGCGGCGCGCTCGACATCGACATGGACGGGTTGGTCGCGCACGAGCTCGCGCACCAGTGGTTCGGCGATTACGTCACTTGCCGCGACTGGAGCGAGGGTTGGCTCAACGAGGGTTGGGCCACGTACATGGAGCTGATCTGGAAGGAAGAAGGGCACGATCCCCACGAGCACCTTCCGTGGGAGACCTTCGGCCGCGACGATTACGAATACGGCCTCAAGGGCGAGCTCGACATCTATCTGTCCGAGGACGCAGGGCGATATCGTCGCCCGATCGTTTGTCGCGACTACGAGAATCCGATCGATTTGTTCGATCGGCACCTCTACCAGAAGGGCGCGCTCGTGTTGCACGTGCTGCGGCACACCGTCGGTGACGAAGTGTTCTGGCGCGCGGTCAACGGGTACCTGAAGAAGCACGCCTTCGGGAACGTGGAGTCGCGCGACTTCCAGCGCGCGCTCGAGGCCGAGAGCGGCAAATCGCTCGATCGCATCTTCGACACCTACGTCCACGGCTCGGGGCACCCGGAGCTCGAAGTCTCCGTCGAGTACGAGGATGGGCAGCTCGTCGTCTCGGTGAAGCAGACCCAGAAGGTCGATCACGAGACCAAGCTGTGGGAGGGATTGCTCTCGATCGACATCGTGGTCGACGGGAAGGCCCGACGCGAGACGGTGCAGGTCCACGCGGCGAAGGACTCGTTCGTGTTCAATCTGGCGAAGCGCCCGTCGCACGTGGCGGTCGATCCCGAGGGCAATCTGCTCGGGACGATCGATCTCAAGGTCCCGAGCGACATGCTCCGCGATCAGCTGGTGAACGGAGCGCGTGCACGCCTGCGGTGGACGGCGGCGATCGCCCTCGCCAAACGCGACGAGCCCAAGACCATCGCCGCGCTGATCGACACGCTGAAGAACGAGAAGGAGTTCTGGGGCGTGCGCGCCGAATCGGCCGAGGCGCTCGGCGAGATCCGCGGCGACGTGGCGTTCGCCGCGTTGAAGGACGCGGCGAAGATCGAGAACCCCAAGGTCCGTCGCGCCGTGGCGCGTGCGCTCGGCAAGTTCCGCTCGGCCCCGGCCGCCGAGGCCCTCACGCCCCTCGCGCTCTCGGACCAGAGCTACCTCGTGCAGTCCGACGCCGCCCGAGCGCTCGGCGCGACGAGGCAGGCGAGCGCGTTCGACACGCTGGTCGAGGTGCTCGATCGCAAGGCCTGGGCAGACGTCGCGCGGAGCGGCGCGGCCGACGGCCTCGCAAACCTGCGCGACGACCGCGCGGTCCCCCACCTCACGGCCCGAACGACCTACGGGCACGACAGCCCCGGGCGGCGCGCGTGTCTGATGGCGCTCGCCAAGCTCGACACCTCGCGCAAGACCCGCGAGCTGCTCGAGGAGCGGCTCGACGACGTCGACATGTTCGTCCGGGTCTCGGCGATCCGCGGGCTCGAGACACTCGCGGACGCGAAGTCTCGACCGGCGCTGCAAGCCCGTCTCGAGCGCGAGGACGCGGGCACCGTTCGTCGGCGCCTGCGCGAGGCGCTGCGCGATCTGTCGGCCGGCCGCGAGGCCGAAGTGCGTCGATTGCGCGACGAGGTCGAGAAGATGCGCGACGAGTCGCACGAGCTCAAGCAACGGCTGGCGAAGATCGAGGCCAAGCTGGGCGAGCCCGAGGCCAAGCCGACTTCGACCTCGAAGGCGAAGGCACCCGTGCCGAAGAAGAAGGCGAAGAAGATCGCCCCGAAGAAGAAGGCCAAGGGCGTCGGGCGTGCCGCGGCTGCCGCGCTCAAGCGTTCTCCCTGAACCCTCGATGGACGACGAATCCGAATCGGAGATCCAGGTGCCGTGGGACCGCCTCAGCGCGGCGGCACAGCGCGGCGTGATCGAGGAGTTCGTGACCCGCGAGGGAACTGAATACGGCGCAGTGGACGTCGCGCTCGAGACGAAGGTCGAGCAGGTGCGAAAGCAGCTCGAGAAGGGCGAGGTCGTTGTGCTGTTCGACCACAAGACGCAGACGGTGAACCTGCGGCGCGCGGCCGATCTTCAGTCGATTCCGAGCGCGCGCAAGTCGAGGGAGTCGCCCAACAGAGGCGGACAGAAGTAGTAGCGATCGAGCGCCTCGACCCACCGCGGGCTCACCCGATCACATCCACCATCTCCAGAAGCGACTGTGGACGACCTTCTCCCAGAACGTCTCGCCGAAGCGCGCAGCAAGCAGCCCGCAGACGAGCGCGAGGAGCAGACACCATCCCAGCGCAGAGCGGCCAGTCTGGAAACTCAGTATCGATCCGCCTGCGAACGGCAGAACGAATCCGAACATGGCGCCGCAACCGAAGCGAACGCCGAGTGTGAACCGATCGGGGGAATCGATGCCGGACACGAGGTGATTGTGGCACATCAGGCGGTGAGCCAGGCGATGGCCGAGACGCCCGCGCCGACCAACCGGTTGGTTTCTGGTCTCGAGGGTCGATCGCGACCGTTCACCGTCGGGTTGCGACCGTTCGCCCGGATCGCAGGAAATGCTGTCGATTTGCGTGCTTGGCTCTCGGACATGCAAGCGACCATGCTTCCCGCACCCACCGCTCCGACGGTGACCACCCCGCGCGCGCCGTGGGTGTTGTTGACGACCGTGTTGCTCGGCGTCGTGACCCAGGCGTTGTTCTTCCATGCCGGTCTCGGGCTCGACTGGCTGCTCTGGGACCTGTTGATGATTGGCGTGACGATCGCCGTCCTGGGCAAGGCGCCGCTCCGAGCCCCCGCGATCGGGGCGAGCGTCGTCGCCGCGCTGCTCGGGATGGCGTTCGTGTTCCACCGCGGCGACTTCACGAGCTGGGTCGCGCTGCCCGCGAACCTCGCGGTGCTCGCGGCGCTGCCGGTGATCGTGTCGTCGAACCTGTCGTTTGCGGAGCTCGGGAGCCTTCCGACGCGATCGCTCGGTGCGCTGTTCCGTGCTCCGTGGGCGATCTTCGTGACGGTGCTCTTGCCGCGCGACGCGGTCGTGGTGCTCGACGGCGGCAATCGGAACGTGGCTCGGCGCACGGTCGCGGGCCTCTTGCTCGGGCTCCCGATCTCCGCGCTCTTCACCGTGCTCTTGTGTGGAGACGCGGGGTTTGCAGCCACGATCGGCCGGGTCGAGGCGCGCGCCGACACGGCGATCACCTTCGCGGTGCAGGCGCTGGTGACGGCCGTGATGTTCGCCCTCGGGTACGGCGTGTTCGCCAACGAGACCGTGCACCCGTATCGCACCGCGCCCACGGCGGCAGATGCGCCGTATCGTCAGGTCGACGAGGCACCCGCACAGGCGCGGGTGTCGTCGCTCACGTGGGGAATCGTCCTTGCGCAGGTCGCGGCGGTGTTCCTCGTATACGCGTTCGTCCATCGCGACACCGAGTTCGGTGGGCACGACGTGGTGCGCGCGCGCGGCGCGCTCACCTACGCGAGCAACCTCCACGCGGGGTTCTATCAGCTCCTGCTCGCGACGATGCTCTCGGTCGGCCTGGTCGTGCTCGGACACAAGCTGCTCACGGCGGACGAGGGTCCGGTTCCCGGCGGCGCTGCCTTGATCGGGCTCGAGAGCGCGCTGCTCTTGTTGACCGGGGTGGCGCTCTATTCGTGTGCGCACCGGCTTCGCCTCTACGAGGAGGCCTATGGAGCGACCCTCCTTCGACTCGGGGTCGCGTTCGTGGTGCTCGGGGCAGTCGTCGTGCTCGCCTGCACGCTGGTGAAGAGTGTGTTTCGCGGGTTCCGTGCGTTCGGCGCGCTGACGCTCACCGCGCTCACGGCGTGCGTGGTGGGCGCGGCGTGGTTCGATGCCGACGCGTACGTGGCCCGGAAGAACCTCGAACGCACCAACTTCGACGTCGCGTATCTCGCCTCGCTCACCGCAGATGCCTGTGCAGTGGCGGACCACCCTGCCCTCCGCGACAGACCCGAGGCGAAGAGGGAGCTCATCCAAGCCTGGCGCGCTCACACTTCGCAGGGCGATTGGCGATCGATGCGCGGCTTCACCCGGTGTCCGAGCGTGCCGGGGCCGTGAGCTATGCTCCACACCTCGCGATGTCGGCTGACGAGGAATCGATCGTACGCGCCACGCTCCGGGCGCTCCTTCTGCCGCGTCGGATCGTGCCGGTCGTCCTGTTGTCGGCAACGCTGGTGTTCGCGCAGCGCGCCTACAGCCGCGATCCGCGCGCGGCGTTCGTCGGCGTGTCGCTCTGCCTCGCGTTCGTGCTCGTCGCGCCCCTCACGTTCCGCGTCCTGTTCCCCGAGGGGCTCGAGTTCCGACACGGCGCCGCACGCGCGCTGCTCTATGCGAGCCTCTCGGTGTTCGTCGTGCACCTCGTCGGTGTCGACATCCCCACGCTCTTCGGGGTTGGGTCCACGTTCCTCACCGCCCGATCGAGCATCCCCATCGACGTCGCGCTGTTCATGGTCGGCGGGTGGGGCCTCGGGCGCGACATCGGCTGGGAGGCGAGCCTTCGTCGCGAGCGCATGAGGGCCGAGGCGCTCGCGCGCGAAGCCGAGCACGCGCAGCTGCTCGCTCTGCGGGCGCAGCTCGATCCGCACTTCCTCTTCAACACGCTCAACGCCATCGCCGAGTGGTGTCGCACCGACGGCGAGACCGCGGAGCAGGCGGTCCTCGAGCTCGCCTCGTTGCTCCGCGCGGTGCTCACGGGCGTGAAGCAGCCTGCGTGGACGCTCGACGAGGAGCTCGCCGTCGTGCGCACCGTGTTCCTGCTCCACCTCCGGCGCGATCCGGAGCTGTTCTCGCTCGACTTCCAGGCCGAGGGCGGCGCGACCCGCGTTCCTCCGTTGCTGATCCTGCCGCTCGCCGAGAACGCGGTGAAGCACGGTCCGGCACGCGGACATCGCGGACGCATCGTCGTCGCCGCCAAACGCGAAGGTTCGCACGTGCGGATCACGGTCGAGAACCCAGGGCCCTACGGCGGACCGCGCGCAGGCAGTCACGGTCTGCCCACGCTCGAACGAAGGCTGGCCCTGGCCTACGGCGGCAGCGCGAAGCTCTCGCTCCGTGGCGAGGGCGAACGTACGGTCGCGACCCTGGACCTCCCCTTGGACGGACCGCAGGTGACCACGTGAGCGCGCTCCGCGTGTTGTTGGCCGACGACGAGCTGCTCGCTCGCAAGCGCCTCTCGCGACTGCTCGCTGAGGTGTCGGGCGTGACGCTGGTGTCGGAGTGCGTGGACGCCGAAGAGGTGATCGCCCGGGTGAAGCAGGGCGGCATCGACGTCGCGCTCCTCGACATCAACATGCCTGGGCTCTCGGGCATCGACGCGCTCGGCATCCTCGGCGGCGCCGGGCCGGCGGTGATCTTCTGCACCGCGCACGCGGATCACGCGGTGGCGGCGTTCGAGGGCGGCGCGGTCGATTACCTGCTCAAGCCGATCGAGCTCGAGCGGTTGCGCAAGGCGATCGAGCGGGCGCGCGCGCGAGTGGCGAAGGACGAGCCGGCGATCGGTCGGCTGGCGATCGAGACACGACAAGGCATCGTGCTGGTCGATCCGGCGCGCATCACCCACGCGCTGCTCGACGGTGCCCTCGTGACCGTGGTCACGCTCGAAGACGAGCTCGTCACCGATTTCACCCTGCAGGACCTCGAGCGGCGCTTGCCCGAAGGCCGTTTCCTCCGCGTCCACCGCCGCGCTCTGCTAGCGCTCGAGCACGTGGTACGGCTCGAGCCGGTCGCGACGGGCGGCTACGCCGCGCGGACGGTGCGCGGGCACGTCGTCGAGGTGTCGCGGCAGGCCGCGCGGGCCTTGCGAAAGCGACTCGGGATCGCGCGGGGGGAGGAGGACGATTGACCCAAGCGAAGAGCTCCCTACGCGACGCGGCAACGCACTTGCAGCCGACCGCGCCCTGAACGGCACACGTGATGCTCGTACCGAGCATCATGACCACGCTCCGACACAAGAGGGTCCTGGTCACCGGTGGAAGCCGCGGCATCGGGCGGCTCGTTGCGGAACGACTCGCGCTCCGGGGAGCGCACGTCGTGCTGTGGGCACGCAATCCCGGCGATCTGGAGCGCGCGGGGGTGCATCATGAGATTCACGCCTGAGCTGCTGTCGCCGGTCGATGCCGCGTGGTTTCGCATGGAGCACCTCCGGAGCTCCGCGGACATCGGCGCGTTGATGCTGCTCGACGGTCCGGTCGACGACGCCGCGCTGCGCACGGTGCTCGAGACGAGGCTGCTCGTTCACCCTCGGTTCCACCGCCGGGTGACCGACACCGCGCTCGGCGTCACGCCACCGCGATGGGAGGAGGAAGCGGACTTCTCGCTCGACGCACACCTCGAGCACCGCTGGGTGGAGAACGAATCGGAGCTCGCACGCATCGTCGGCGAGCTCATGAGCCAGCCGCTCGACATGCGGCGCTCGCCCTGGAAGGTGCTGGTGTTCGATGGCCCCTGCCCGGGGTTGTTCACGCGCGTGCACCACTGCATGGGCGACGGGTTCGCCCTGGTCGAGCTCCTCGTCTCGCTCGCCGATTCGACCAGCGGCCGGCCGATCTCGACGCCGCCGCGGCCGCGCCACCGTCTGCTCCGCGATGCGCGCGACGCCGCGGCCGCGCTCGGACACCTGCTGCTGTTGTCGTTCGATCCACCGACCTGCCTCCGCGGCGTCCTCTCCGGCGAGCGTCGTGTGGCGTGGTCGCCACCGATTCCGCTCGAGCTCGTGAAACGCATCGCCCATGCACGCGTGGGAACCGTGAACGACGTATTGATGGGCGCGCTCAGCGGCGCGCTGCGCCGGTACATGCTCGACCGCGACCCGTGCGCCCTGCGCGTGCGAGCGATCGTCCCCGTCAACCTCCGACCCGAGGGCACCTACGACGAGTCGCACGGCAACTGGTTCGGTCTCGTCTTCCCCGAGCTCCCGCTCGACATCGCGTCGGCCGACGAGCGGCTCTCCGCGGTCGAGGCGGAGATGCAGCGCATCAAGGAATCGAAGGAAGCGGTGGTCGCGCTCGGAATCCTCGCGGCGCTCGGTCGGTCGCCGAACGTGATCGATCACATCGCGCAGGAGATCTTCGCCCGCAAGGCGACCCTGGTCGTCACCAACGTCCCTGGCCCCCGCACCAAGCTGCGCCTCGCCGGTCGCACGGTGAACGATTTGTGGTTCTGGGTTCCGCACCCGTGCGGGCTCGCGGTCGGTGCGAGCATCATCAGCTACGCGGGCAACGTGCGGGTCGGGATTCGCACGGATGCGGGCGTGGTTCCGGATCCGGAGCGCATCGCCGCACTGTTCGCCGAAGAGCTCGCGGCGTGGTGTTGATCAGATCGTATCACCCGCACATCTGGGAGCCCGGACAGACCGTGAGCGCAAGGTTTTCGTGAATACGCCCTGCGTCGCCGTCGACCAGGTCGAGCTCGCCGCGCACTGCACCGTCGCTCGTGGTCGTGAGCGAGACCGAGCCGATCAGCGCGTGCGCCGATTGACCGGGCACCAACAGCTCCGCATGACCGTTGTCGACATTGGGTGCACTTCTCCGTGCAGGGCAATCACCTCCACATGGTCACCGAGGCCGACGACCGGCGCGCGATGACCAACGGCATGCGCGCGCTGCTCATTCGCATAACCGCGCGCAGGTCGGTGAAGCGGCGCCGCCCGTGAGCGATCCGTTCTCCTCGGCGAACCACGCGTTGAGCGACCCGTTCGTCGGGCCGCCCTGGTCACGCGCCGAGAGCTGGCTGCTCCGGATCGGCTGGCGTCGTCTCGATCAGACGCCGATGAGCCGGAGCTGACGGTCGCCGTTCGCCTCGCGGTGCGCGACGGGGATCGGGTAGTCGCCCGAGAAGCACGCGTGGCAGAGGCCGGCCCGACTGATGTCGGAGGTGACCTCGCCGCGCACGGCTTCGATCATCGCGTCGATCGACATGTAGCCGACGCTGTTGGCGGTGATGTAGCGCGCGATCTCGTTGGTCGAGTGGCTCGAGGCGATGAGCTCGCGCCGCGACGGGGTGTCGATGCCGTAGAAGCAGGGCCACTGCGTCGGGGGCGAGGAGATGCGCATGTGCACCTCGAGCGCGCCGGCGTCGCGGATCATCTTCACGATCTTGCGCGAGGTGGTGCCGCGGACGATCGAGTCGTCGATGACGACCACGCGCTTGCCCTTGAGGGTCTCGGCTACGGGCGAGAGCTTCAGCTTCACGCCGAAGTGGCGGATGCTCTGCGACGGCTCGATGAACGTGCGGCCGACGTAGTGCGAGCGCACGAGGCCCATGTCGTACGGGATGCCGCTCGCCTCGGAGTACCCGATGGCCGCGGGCACGCCGCTGTCGGGGACCGGGATGACGATGTCGGCCTCGACCGGGTGCTCCTTGGCGAGCCGACGACCGAGCGCCTTGCGCGTGGCGTACACGCTGCGGCCCTCGATGCGCGAATCGGGGCGCGCGAAGTACACGTACTCGAACACGCAGAGGTGCCGCTGGGCCTTGGGGAACGGCGAGATCGAGCGGAGGCCGTTCTCGTTGATGACCAGCATCTCGCCCGGATCGATGTCGCGCACGTACTCGGCGCCGATCAGCTCGAAGGCGCAGGGCTCGCTCGCGACGACGTGCGCGTCGTTGAGGCGGCCGAGGACCAACGGGCGGACGCCCATCGGGTCGCGCACCGCGATCAGCGAATCGCTGGTGAGCACGACGAGCGAATACGCGCCGCGCACCTGGTGGAGCGCGTCGACGACCTTGTCGACGAGGCCGGCTGCGCGGGAGAGCGCGATGAGGTGGACGATGACCTCGGTGTCGCTCGAGCTCGTGAAGATCGAGCCGCGTGCCTCGAGGGTGCCGCGGAGCTCCTCGGCGTTGGTGAGGTTGCCGTTGTGACCGACCGCCACCGACCCGTGCGCGGTGTCGACCGCGATGGGCTGGGCGTTGCGGGGGTGGCTGCCGCCCGCGGTCGAATACCGGACGTGACCGATGGCGTTCGGGCCCGGGAGCGTCTTGATGACGTCGGCGCTGAACACGTCCTGCACGAGGCCCATGCCCCGGTGGACGTAGAGCTGACGCTCCTCGGCGGTGACGATGCCGCAGGACTCCTGACCGCGATGCTGGAGCGCATGCAGGCCGAGGTAGGTGAGGTTGGCCGCCTCGGGATGGCCGTAGATTCCCACCACGCCGCACTCGTCCCGGAAGTGCTCGTCGTCCTCGTCCCAGCGATCGGCCCCCGGTCGCACTGCTGAGGGAACCGGGTCGAGCACGGTGAGGCGGCGCTTCTCGGTCTTCTCGGTCATCGGGCCCGGCTTGTAAGGCCACCGGACCCCGAAGTCACCCCGGGGGGCCAAACCATCGCCGCTGGGCCGGAAATTTCTGCGGATTGGTTGTGCCCGGCCGTCGCAATCGTGTCGGTGAACGACGCGGATGGTGCAGCAACTGACACCGACGACACCCGAGCCTCGGTCGTGGGCCAGTCCGTGCCGCGACAAGAAGCCGAATTTGCTCTATTCCGTGCATTGGGCTGACGGAAACGGGCTCGGCAGCCAATTTGCTTACGGAGGAGCCTTCCCATGCGCGCCACCCTTGCCGTCTCGCTTTTCGCCCTTCTCGCCGCCCCCCTCGCCGTCGGATGCGGCTCTGCATCGGGCCTCGAGGTCCCCGAGTCCACCGACGCGTCGGTCGATTCCGAGACCGGGGCGGCGTGCGTCGCGCCTCTCATCGGCTGCAAGAAGGCGATCGATGCGGGCGCGCCGAGCGATTCCGCGGACGCCGGCGATGCGAGCGTCTCGACCACACTGGTTGCGTGTGTCGACCCGCGCTTCGACCCGCTGAACTGCGGCGGCTGCGGGGTCACCTGCGTGACCGGCGAGGTGTGCAACGACGGCAAGTGCGCGAGCAAATGCGAAGCGCCGCTCCTCGCGTGCAAAGGGACCTGCGTCGACCCGGCGCACGATCCGGCGAACTGCGGCGGGTGTGGCCTCGCGTGCGTGACCGGCGAGGTGTGCGGTCCCAAGGGCTGCGCCACGTCCTGCCCCGATCCGCTGTTGAAGTGCGGCGACAGCTGCTTCGACCCGAAGAACGATCCGAACCACTGCGGCGCGTGCGACGTCACCTGCGCGAAGGGCGAGGTCTGCAGTGAAGGCAAGTGCGCCGACACGTGCAGCTCGCCGCTGAAGAAGTGCGGACTCTCCTGCGTGAACCTCGCGTACGACCCGAACAACTGCGGCATCTGTGGCAACAAATGCCCGGGCACCCCGTGCCTCGAGGGCGGCTGCGGCGTGGTCGACAAGACCGACGACGACGGCGACGGCATCTCGAACTTCCACGAGAGCAAGGGCGATCTCAAGGACACCGACAAGGACGGCAAGGCCGACTACCTCGACGACGACTCCGACGGTGACGGCTTCCTCGACAAGGACGAGGCCGGCGACACCAACGTCGTGACGCCCCCGATCGACAGCGACGGCGACACCACCCCCGACTTCCAGGACACCGACTCGGACAACGACGGCCTGACCGACAAGGACGAGAAGGCGCGCGGCACCTCGCCGACCAAGAAGGACACCGACGGCGACGGCTACACCGACGCCGAAGAGGTCGCCGCCGGCACCGACCCGCTCGATCCGAAGAGCAACCCGGGCACCATCGGCGGATTCTCGTTCGACCTTCCCTACAAGGGTCTTCCGCGTACCCAGGAGCTGACGTTCCGCCCCACGCTGAAGAAGGCCGACGTCGCGTTCGTCGTCGACACCACCGGCTCGATGGGCGGCTCGATCACCGGCATCCGCACGCAGCTCTCGAAGATCGCGACGTCGCTCAAGACCAAGATCCCCGACACCGCGTTCGGCGTGATGGATCACAAGGACTTCCCGGTGAACCCGTACGGTGATCCGAGCGACTTCCCCGCGCGTCTCCGTCAGCGCGTCACCACCGTGCTCGCCGACGTGCAGACGGGCGTGAACGCCCTCACGGCGAGCGGCGGCCGCGACCTTCCCGAGTCGCAGATCGAGGCGATCTATCAGGTCGCGACCGGCGCGGGCTTCCGTGGGCCGACGGGCGCGACTTGGACCGCGAAGTTCGACGGCACCGTCGGCCTCGACGCGTCGAAGGGCCACGGTCCGGTCGGCGGCATGGGCTTCCGCTCGGACGCGCAGCCGATCCTCATCCTCGCGACCGACGCGGTGTTCCACCACGCCCCGGGTGACACCGAGGCCCCGAGCTCGACTGGCGGGACCGACCAGTTCTCCGCAACGGGGTTCGGAACTGCCGCCGATCAGAAACCGAAGACCGTCAAAGAGACGCTCGACGCGCTCTCCACGATCGGAGCGAGGTTCATCGGCATCTCGGTCCGCCTCGGCGGCGCCGAGACCGTGCGCAAACAGGAGGAGTACTTCGCCCTCAAGACCGGCACGACCGTGAACGCGACCGGCACCACCTGTCCGCACGGCGTCGGCGGCGCGCCCGTTCCCGCGGTCGACGACGGCACCGGCAAGCTCACCTGCCCGCTCGTCTTCACCACCGACTCTTCGGGCGCGGGCATCGACACCGCGATCGTCGACGCGATCACCAAGCTCGCCTCGTTCGTGAACTTCAAGACGGTTTGGCTCGAGGCTCGCGACAACACGGCGAGCACGTTCGACGAGCGGAAGTTCTTCAAGCGCGGCATCCCGGTGAGCTACGAGTCTCCCCTTCCCGCGGGCTGCAGCGCGCCGTCCATCGGCGACCTGCTCCCCAGCTCGGCGCCCGACGGGATCTTCGACTCGTTCACCAGCCTCTGCCCGGGCACCGTCGTGCGGTTCCTCCTCGAGATGCAGAACGTCGACGTCCCGGCGACCTGCACCGATCAGGTCTTCTCGTTCAAGGTGCTCGTCATCGGCGACGGAAAGATCGAGACCGACCAGCGCGTGGTGACCGTCCGAGTGCCCGGCGACGTCAGCCTCTGCAAGTAGCCGAGGCGGATCACGGCATCGGGGCGCACGTGAGCCAATGCGGAAGGTGTTCCTGGAGCACCGTGGTCCGCAGCTGGCCGAGCACACATTTGACGTCGGCGGGGAGCGTCTCGCCGAGCGCGTCGTCGTACGAGCCGAGGAGCGCCCGCTCGATGGCGACCCCATCGGCACAGCCCGCCCCCGTCGACAGGTAGCTCTGCTCGGGACCGGCGGCCGTGCTGGGAATCGGCTGCTGGTGCGCGACGAGCAGGGCTTCGAGGCGGCCGGAACGCGTTCGCCCGGCCCGGTCCGGCTCGCGGAACGCATCGTCGCCGAACTGCTCGGTCATCGTTGCGTAGTGCGCTTCGGCTCGTCGCTCTTCGGCGAGCACGCGCTCGACCGCCTTCGCGACCGTGGCGTCGAGCGGGCCTTGGCCGACCGCGCAGGATTCCGCGCTGCTCGGACCGCCACCGACGGCCGTCGGCGCGACGTCGACCTGCTCAGGTGCGCCCGCGCGAGAGCACGAAACACCGACGAGCATCAGCACCGCAGTCGCCCAAGGGCGGAGCCCAGACACGCGTGACATGCCCTGGACCGAGCAACACGCGCGCCGCCACTGAATCGTTGCGTCGAGCTCACCAGAGTGCATGGCGCTTGCACGAGCATGCGTGCCGATGCACGCGGCAGAAAAACCAACGAGGTCGACACGTGACCGGCTGCGCACGATCGCGCAGCTCGCGTTCGCGTTGGCGGGCGTGGCCGCGGTCGCCGTGCTGGTTCGACAGGTGGGGGCGCGAACGCTGTTCGCCATCATCGGCAGCGCGCTCCCGTGGATGCCGGTGCTGCTCCTCCTCGAGGCCGTTCGCATCTTCGCCGAATTGCTGGGCACCCGCGCCGTCGCGCGACTCGTGACGAGTGCGGACGAGCAACTGGATCTCGGCGCATGGCTGCGCATGCACCTCGTCGCCAACGCAGCGCTCGTCGTTTTGCCGGCGGGACGCGCCATTTGCGAGGGGATCAAGATCGTCTCCATCGCCGCGAAGGTCGGCGCGCCGCGCGCAGCGGGGATCGTCGTCGTCCAGCACGGCATGAGCATGCTGGCGCTCGGCGCCATCTCGGTCCCGTGCGCATTCGCTGCGCTCCTGTTGCAGTCGAAGGTCCTCGCGCTCGTCGTCGCGGTGCACGGGGCGCTGTGCTTCATCGGCGCATTCGGGCTTCTGTTCGCGTCGCGACACGCGAGCGTCCCGCCCTTCGCGGCCAAGTGGTTCGTCCATGCGCCCGGTGCGATCGCGACATTCCGCGCGACCGTCGGCGCGCTCCCTTGGTTCTCGCCTGCCGCATTCGGGGCGAAGCTGCTCAACCGCACGGTGCAGGTGCTGCAATTCACGGTGTTGATGATCGCGGTCGCCGGACACGTCAGCGGGCCGACCTCGTTCCTCGCCGAGGGGGTGAACCTCGTCGGTAGCGCGCTCGGCGAGTTCATCCCCGCGCAGGTCGGAACGATCGACGGCGCGTTCGCCTACGCGGCGCCGCAGCTCGGCATCACCCTCGCGATGGCGGTCGGCATCGCCACGCTCGCGCGGCTGACCCAGCTCGTGTGGAGCGCGGTGGGTGCGTTGGTGCCTGTGATCATCGCACGCGCCGGCGCGATCTCCCGCGTGTCGCGCGCCTGATCACGCCGACTGGGGTTTGTCCCACGCGGTGAGGTCGAGCGCCTTCTTGACGGAGCTCGCGAGGTCGGCCGCCTTGCCGCGCCCCCAGTAGTGGAGGAACAAGATGCGCGGCGACTCGCCCGTCATGTGATTGTGGATGGCGACCACGTTGACCCCGCTCTGGCGGAGCGACTTGAGCACGGGCTGCAGCTCCGGCTCGCTCACCGCGAAGTCGCCGTCGACGATGGCGTCGTCGTCGACACCGGCGAACCCCGCCCAGGTGTTCACGCCCATCGCCTTGCCCACCGCGCACCCGCAGGCCGCGCTGGTGAGGCGTCCGAAGACCGCCTTGTACATGCCATCCTTGGACGTTCCCTTGATGCCGAATTGGGCGTCGAGCTTCGCACCGTCGATGGCGCTCTTGGCGGCGAGCTTCTTGGCAGTGAACGTGGCAGCAGGCTTCTTCGCGTTCTTGCGGATCGAATGGGTCTCATCGATCGCCGCGCGCAACCCGGCGCCCAAGGCGTCGACCTTGCCCTCGCCGCCCACGTGCATGAAGAACACCTTGGGCTGATCGAAGAAGAAGTGATTGTGCAGCGCGGTGACCTCGATCCCCGCGTCGAGCAGCTTGCTCATCGCCGGGTTCACCTCGTCCTCGAACAGCACGAAATCGCCCATCACCATCGCTTCGACGCCGGGCTTGCCCGGCGAGAACGCGGCCCACGAGGTGAGGCCCATGAAGGGCGGCATCTTGAAGCCGTCGACCACGACGTCGACGTCGGTACGCGGCCAGGTGGCCTTCATCGTTCCGTCGGGGCTCTTCTCGAGCTTCTCGACACCGGTCGCGGTGCTCACGGCCTTCTCGTCGAGCGTCGCGGGTGCCGGTGCGGTTGCGAGCGGAGGTGGCGAAGAGGACGGCGCCACGCTCGCCACGGTCGAAGGCGGGGCGACGACGCTCGCGACGGGCGGAGGACAGACGGGACACGGCGCCTGCGCACCGGCGCACGAGACCGCGACATACGAGAACGCCGGAGCCAGGAGTGCGCGCATTCGAGGAGCAGACGCCGGAAGGTGCAGGCACGCAAGTGCGTGCTCACGCTCCATCAGAGCTGGATTTACGCGCGGGGCGCGGCGGAAGCGGTGGCGTCGAGGTACACGCGGGTCACTTCGGCCTCGTCGATGAAGCCGAGGATCTGTCCAGTGCCATCCACCACGGGGAGCTCCCGCACACCGTGGGTCAACATGACCTCGAGCGCCTCATGGAGATCCTGCTCCGGGGTGACCGCGATGGGCGGCTTCATGACATCGCTCGCGATGGCGACTCCCCGCAGGTGGTCTTCGGTCGCGAGCGTGCGGACGATTTCGGCGTCTACGATGCCGACCATCGCGCCCGCCAGGTCGACCACCGGGAAGACATCCTGCCAACTGTTCTTGGCGATGGCAGCAAGTAGCTCGTTCACCGAGCTCTCGGGCGTGAACGAGACATACGCGCGGTCGCGCACGATGAACTGACCCACGAGCTTGTCGTCGAGCACGTCCGAGACGAGCTCGTGCGCGTGCGCGGGGGAGTCACGCTTGGTCGGAACCTGCGCCGTGTAGAGCGAGTGATTGCGCAGGGCGACGAAGGCGATCGCCTCGGCCAGCATCAGCGGCACGAGGAGGTCGTAGCTGCCGGCGAGCTCGCAGACGAGCACCAGCGAGCTGACCGGCACGTTCGCGAGCCCGCCGTAGAACGTGCCCATGCCGACGAGCGCGAACGCGCCCGGGTCGATGCGCGGATCGTGGAATACGAGCTGCATCGCACGGCCGAACGCGCCGCCGAAGAGACCGCCGATGACCAGCGAGGGACCGAAGTCGCCCGCGCTACCTCCGGTGCCGACGGTCAGCGAGGTGACCAGGATCTTGATGGCGCCGAGGAGTACGAGCAGCTCCACCGCGCGCCATCCGGCGGGCAACCAAGAGTCGCCGGTAATCGCGACCTGCGCCGCGCCGTAGCCGCCTCCGAGGATTCCGAAGCCCTGCCCCGGAGCGCCGACGCGCGGGCCGATGAGCACGATGAAGCTGGTGGCGAGCACGCCGACCCCGAGACCGCCGACGGCAGGTCTGGCCCACGCCGGCAAGCGCATCGTGGCGGTCTGCCGCTGCACCCAGCGCAAGGTGCCGAGGAACGACGCGGCCACGAGTGACACCAGCAACGCGAGCGCGCCGTAGAGCGGCAGGTGTTGCGGCACGAACGGGTATCGTGGTGCATGGGCGAAGAGCGTCGATTCGCCGTACGCGGAGACGAACACCGAATACGACACGACGCTCGCGAGCAGCGCAGGAATCAGCGCGTCGCTCTCGAAGTCGTCTCGATAGAGGATCTCGACCGCGAGCAGCGCGGCGCCGAACGGCGTCCGAAACACGGCGGCCATGCCGGCGGCGCACCCGGCGACGAGGAGGATGCGTTGCTCGCGCGCGTCGACCTTCACCAGGCCACCGACGAACGAGCCTGCCGCTGCGCCGATCTGCATCGTCGGCCCCTCGCGTCCGCCGGACCCACCCGCCCCGAGCGTGAGGATCGACGCGAGCGCCTTGACCGGGCCGACGCGTCTGCGCAGCACACCACCGTGGCGGTGGAACGCCTCGATCATCGCGTCGCCGCCCCCACCCGCCGTCTCGGGCGCGAGCAGGAACGAGGCGATGCCGCCGAGCAACGCGCCGACCGCGGGGAGGATCCACAAGAGCCACGGCCGGAACGGCGTGGTGACCGGGCCCAACCCGCGGTCTCCGGCCGCGCGCAACGGGACGTAGCCGCAGAGACGTTCGAGCGCGAACAGCTGCGCATGTTCGAGCGCCCAGACCAGGAACACCCCGAGAACACCGGCGAGGGCACCGACCGCGATCGCGTGCATCACCATGCGACCGACGAGGCGGAGCTCGATCGGGGCACGAACGAAGGCAGGTAGGCGAAAGGTTCCCCGCGACGATGGCGGAGGCGAAGAGTCCATTGGACTGCGTCATCGTAGCCTGCGACTCGGAGCGCTGCCCAAGGGCCCCCGGGGCGGGAGCGATTCCGGCGGAACGGCGAGCACGACGCGGCGTCGAAGGAGACCCGCGCATTCGCGGAACCATTCACCGGAGGGGAACATGCGCTCTCGATTGAGGGACAGCACGGTCGACCGCTGGGCCGTCACGTTCCGTTCGACCTTGGGAGGGCCTTCGCCACGATCGCGGCCGAGACCGACCTCTGCGAGCGCAGGTCTGCGCGCTCGCCGCATCCGTGCGGGATGGCGGTCGATCTCTCGACGCCCACCGGCGGCGACGTGCCCGCCGTCCGCAAGGCCGGTGTGCGCGTGGGCTGCGAGGTGCCCTACTTGGAATAGCGCGGCTGATAGAGCTGCGCTTTGAAGTCGCCAGGCAGCTCGAAGAAGGTCACGAGCCCGTAGCCGTGGTCCTCGACGGCCTGCGTGAAGACGACACCCTTGGCCTCGAGCTCCGCGACAGTCTTCACGATGTCGTCGCAGTAGAACGACAGGTCTGCGGTGCCGGACTTGGGCTGGCCTTCGGTGGGGTGCACGCCCATGTCGGCCTCGGGCAGATTGAAGATCAACCAACCCTCACCGACGTCGGTGCCGGAGAACCCGAGCTTGTCGCGGAGGAACGCGCGCAGCTCATCGGCCTTGGACGAGTACCACATCGTGTGAACGCCACGGATTGCCATCGCGGCAGGCTACCGCAGTTCGCGCGTCACGCGATGAGCTACATCCCGCACTTCGATCGAACCGTCATCCCGATCGTGTGCGTCGGGCCGACGACGAGCTGCCAACAACCAAGCGGCGCGTTGCTCGCACCCGGGTTCCACGCATACCAGTAGTACGCGCCCTCGTGCTGCTCGTGGGGCGCACCGAGTCGGGTCTTGACGGCCGCGACCTGCTTGTCGAGGGGCTCGTGCATGCCGGCGAGCTCGCCGTGCATCTGCTGGAGCTGCTCGAGCGCGAGCTTGGTCGTCGGCGACTTGACCGACGTCGACGACGACACCGCGGGGCTCGGCACGGACCCAGCGTGCTCCTCGCGTCTGCGACACGCGAGGGTCAGTACCGCTGCCGCAGCGACCAAGGTGGACCGCCTCATGCGGGTGAGCCCACCACGGATTGGCCACGCCGTCACCCGGCGGACATTCCGAGACCGCTCGGGTTCCGTCAGGGGTTGCCTGCGCTCGGCCGCGATCGCACCGTGCGGCGACGTGACCACCGTCGTCGTCGCCGAGAAGCCCTCCGTCGCGCGCGATCTCGCCGCGGTGCTCGGTGCGACCAAACGCGGCGAGGGACGGCTCGAGGGCAACGGCTACGTCGTCACGTGGGCCATCGGGCACCTCGTCGCGCTCGCCCAGCCGAGCCAGATTCGCCCCGAATGGAAGGCCTGGCGCTTCGATCAGCTGCCGATGTTGCCCGAAGAGTGGCCGCTCGAGGTGGTGCCGGAGACGCGCGAGCAGTTCGACATCGTCAAGAAGCTGCTCCGCGCGCGAGACGTCACCCAGGTGGTGGCCGCGACCGACGCCGGGCGAGAGGGCGAGCTCATCTTCAGGTACATCTACGAGGCGGCCGGCTGCAAGAAGCCGGTCAGCCGCTTGTGGATCTCGTCGCTCACCCCGCAGGCCATCCGCGACGGGTTCGCCCGCTTGCGCGACGGCCGCGAGTACGACGGGCTCGCCGACGCCGCCCGCGGTCGCAGCAGGGCCGACTGGCTGGTCGGGATGAACCTCTCCCGCGCCTACAGCATCACGATGAACGACCATTTGAGCGTCGGTCGGGTGCAGACACCCACCCTCGCGATGCTGGTCGAGCGCGAGAAGGCCATTCGCACCTTCGTGCCCGAGGACTACCTCGAGATCGTCGCGAGCTTCACGCCCGAACAGGCAGAGTCACGGTACGAAGGCACCTTCTTCCGTGGCGAGGGCGAGCACAAACGTCGGCTCGCTCCGGACGGCGTCGAGGCCAAAGCCATCGTCGAGCGCGTGCAGCGCGGGCGCGCCCGCATCGAGTCGGTCTCGCAGGAGCTCCGCAAGATCCCGCCGCCGCTCTTGTACGACCTCACCGAGTTGCAGCGGCACGCCAACCGCCTCTACGGCATGAGCGCCCAACGCACGCTCGACGTCGCGCAACAGCTGTACGAGAGCGACAAGCTGATCAGTTATCCGCGGAGCGACAGCCGGCATCTCACCGAAGACATCGCCAAGACGCTGGGCAGCGTGGTCGATGCGGTGCGCGATCGATACGCTGCGCACCTCGCGCCGAACACCGGCGTGACGCCGCTCTCACGCCGCTTCGTCGACGACAGCAAGGTCCAAGACCACCACGCGATCATCCCCACTCCCGTGCGGCCGGGGGAGCTCTCGGGCGACAAGGCGCGCATCTACGACCTGATTTGTCGTCGATTGCTCTCGGCATGGCACGAGGATCACGCCTATGCCGCGACCCGCGTCGTCACCGCGGTTCTGTCCGAAGAGACGACGGATCGATTCGAGAGCAGCGGCACCTCGATCGAACGCGTCGGCTGGAAGGTCCTCGACATCGGCGGCAAGAAGGCAGCCGACGAGCTCCCGCCCGGCCTCACCAAGGGCCAGGTGCAGCGCGTGCTCGGTGCGCGCGCGGTACCCAAGCAGACCAAGCCGCCGCCCCACTTCACCGACGCCACGCTGCTCACCGCGATGGAGACGGCGGGCAAGACGCTCGACGAGCGCGAGCTCGCCGACGCGATGAAGGACGTCGGTCTCGGCACCCCCGCCACCCGCGCGGCGATCATCGAGACGCTGTTGAAGCGCGAGTACGTCGTGCGCACGGCGCGCTCGATCGAGGCGACCGACAAGGGCATCGCCCTCGTCGACCGCGTGCACCCCGACGTGAAGAGCCCGGCGATGACCGGCGAGTGGGAGGCGAAGCTCGCCAAGATCCACCGCGGTCAATACGCGCTCCCCGAGTTCATCGCCGGCATCGAGCGCTACGTACGCGACGTCATCGGCAAGGTGCGCACCGAGGCGCCCGAGACGGCGCCGCTGCGAGCTCCTGCGCCGCAGCGCACGCCCACCGGCGTCGATGGACTGTCGCGGTTGCTCGAGGGCACGTTCGGCTTCAAAGCGTTTCGCCCCTACCAGGAGGCGGTCTGCCGTGCGGCCACCTCTGGCGAAGACGTGCTCCTGGTCATGCCGACGGGCGCGGGCAAATCGCTTTGTTATCAACTGCCTGGTCTCGCACGAGGCGGCACCACCCTGGTGATCAGTCCGCTCATCGCGCTGATGGAAGACCAGGTGCAAAAGCTGAACGCGCTCGGCCTCGCGGCGGAGCGCATTCACTCCGGTCGTGATCGCGCGGCGTCGCGGCGGGCGTGCCAGCTCTACCTCGAGGGCAAGCTCGATTTCCTCTTCATCGCGCCCGAGCGGCTGCGCGTGCCCGGGTTTCCCGAGATGCTCGCGCGACGGCTGCCGACGTTGGTCGCGATCGACGAGGCGCACTGCATCTCCAAATGGGGGCACGACTTCCGCCCCGATTACCGGATGCTCGGACAACGGCTTCCACTGCTCCGCCCGGCGCCGGTCATCGCGCTCACGGCCACCGCCACGCCGCAGGTGCAGGCGGACATCCTCGAACAGCTCGGACTACCCGGTGCATCGCGGTTCATCCACGGTTTCCGGCGCGAGAACCTCGCCATCGAGCTCTGCGAGTGCAACCCGAGCGAACGCACCCAAGCCGTGCGTGCGCTGTTGAGTGACCCTGAACGCCGGCCAGCGATCGTGTACGCCCCCACGCGCAAGGGCGCCGAGCAGCTCGCCCGCGATCTCGGCAAGCGCTTCCCCGTCGCGGCGTATCACGCGGGAATGGAGGCGGCGGCCCGCGAGCGAATCCAGGGCGGGTTCCTCGGGGGCAAGCTCGAGGTCGTCGTCGCGACCATCGCGTTCGGCATGGGCATCGACAAGGCGAACGTACGCACCGTCGTGCACGTGGCGCTGCCCGGGAGCGTCGAGGGTTACTACCAGGAGATCGGGCGCGCAGGCCGCGATGGCGAGCCGTCGCGCGCCATCCTCCTCCATTCGTTCGTCGACCAGAAGACCCACGAGTTCTTCCTCGAGCGGGACTACCCCGAGGTCCCGATGCTCGCGAAGATCGCCGCCTCGCTGCGCGTCGAGCCCGAGGACCGCGACAAGCTCAAGAAGCGCTTGAAGCTCGACGACGAGGAGCTCGACAAGGCCATCGAGAAGCTCTGGATCCACGGCGGCGCCGTGGTCGATCACGAAGGCTCGGTGCGACGCGGCGAGGGCGGTTGGGAGCAGCCGTACCTCGCGCAGCGGGCCCATCGATTGGCCGAGCTCGCCCACGTCGCGAGCTTCGCGCGTTCGCACGGCTGCCGCATGCTCCACCTGGTGCGCCACTTCGGCGATCAGCAGGATCGCGGCGAGCCGTGCGGCATCTGCGACATCTGCGCGCCGAACGCGTCGATCGCCGGTCGCGTCCGCGAGCCGAGCGACAGCGAGCAGGTCGCTCTGTCGAAGATCCTCGGCGCCCTCGCACGCACGGATGGCCAGGCCGCTGGCCGGCTGCACAAGGAGACTTTTGGCGACAAGCTCGAGCGCCGGAGCTTCGAGCACCTGCTCGGCGGGCTCGCGCGTGCGGGGCTCGTCGAAGTGCGTGAGGAGTCCTTCGAGAAGGGCGGTGAGACCATCGCTTATCAGCGCGTCTCGCTCACCCCCGAGGGCCGCGAGCGCGCCGGCGCGAAGATCGGCCACGTCCCGCTGCGCGAGGCGCCGAAGAAGAAGAAAGCGACGAAGCGTCGCGGCAAGCGCAAACGCTTCGCCCGCGCATGACTCGCATCCTGACCCAACCGTGGTCGCTGCGCTCGAGAAATTTGCACCACGAAGACACGGAGACGAGGAGGTCGAGAGGTCTGCCGATCCGGACCAACGCCCCGTGTCTGTCATCGCAGCCGCAAAGCTCGACGACAGTGTCTGTCGACAGGGTGTGGACCTCATCGTGACGTCGCCGAGAGGCGACGCCGAGGTCATCGCAAGCAACTTCGAGCCGACCTTTGCGGCCGCCGCCTCGCTCTAACAGAAGATCAGAAGATCAGAAGGCCGTGCGGTCTGCCGATCGACGCCCGAACGATCCGCCGCTCTCACAAATGCTTCGGGCCTGACGTGGTAGCACCCATCTTCGTCTCGCTTCTGATCTTCTGATCTTCTGATCTTCCAAACCCCAGCAAGTTGGGCCGTGATCTCGCGACTCGGGTTGGGGCCCAATAGGACGTCCAAACCATCCCGCCTATTGCCGCATCTCGTCGCCGCAGGTGTCAGGATGAGGTCCACACCGTGTCGACAAGAGAGTGTTATCGGTCGGCGCGAAGCGAGCGGCAGCATCACTCGAACTCCGTGCCTCCGTGCCTCCGTGGTGAACTGTCTACTGCCTGACGACGGAGCGCTTGCCGGCCGGGCGTCGCTTGGTCATCGTGCCGCGATGGCCGACAAGCACACCGCGTTGATCACGGGCGCCTCCGCTGGACTCGGGACCGAGCTCGCGCGCCTCGCCGCGCGTGACGGGCACGACGTGATTCTGGTCGCACGCAGCGAGGACCGCCTCCGCGCGCTGGCCGACGAGCTGCAGAAGGCCCACGGCGTGAAGGCGCAGGTGGTGGCCGCAGATCTCGCCGATCGCGACGCGCCCGCGCGAATCTTCGAGGCGTGCGGCGACGCGAAGGTCGATCTGCTCTTCAACAACGCCGGGTTCGGTTCCAACGGCACGTTCCTCGACCTCGACCTCGCGCACGAGCTGAACATGGTGCAGGTGAACGTCGCGGCGGTCGTCGCGCTGACGCACCTGTTCGCGGGACCGATGCGCGCGCGTGGGTTCGGCCGGGTGTGCAACATCGCGTCGACCGCGGGGTTCCAGGCGGGGCCGTACATGGCGACGTATTACGCCACCAAGGCGTTCGTCATCACGTTCTCCGAGGCGCTCGCGGTCGAGCTCGCGGGCACCGGCGTCACGGTGACGGCCCATTGTCCCGGCGCCACGGCCACCGAGTTCGCCACGCGAGCGGGCAACGACAAGACGGCGCTGTTCAAGAGCGGCGTCGCGCGCGCAGACGAGGTCGCAGCCCACGCATACCGCGCGACGATGCGCGGTCAGACCCTCGCCATCCACGGGGCGAAGAACTGGCTGATGATCGAGTCCCAGCGCATCGCACCGCGCGCGCTCGTACGCAGCATCGCGGCCAGGCTCAACCGAGCCTGAGGCTTTACAGGGCCGGGCCCCCGACCGATAGCTCGGGTCCCATGTCGCAGGATCCCATTCGCCCCGAAGACCAGGACCCGAAGTGGTGGAAGGGCAGCGGCTGGGCGGCGCGGATCATCAAGAACGAAGATGACGACGGGTGGGCGGTCGAGATGACCGCGGACGGCGAGACCGAGCCCGCGCTGGTCGGCCCTTGGACGATGGGGCGCGACAAGAAGAACCCCAAGCCGATCGAGGTCAACTCGTTCGCGGTGCTGGTCAAGGCTGCCAACGAGACGCGCATGCGCCATCTCCAGCAACGTCGCGCGCAGTTGCATCGGAGCACGGAGGTCGAGAGAGCCGACGGCCGACGACTTCAGGTCGAGCTCGATGTCGTGCCGGACGAGGACGATCCGCACGCATTCGTCACGGTGCTCGATCGAGACGGAGTGACCCTGTCGCGAACGCGCGTGGATGCCGGGTTCAAGCTCACGTCGGCGAGCGCGCGTCGCTGGGTCGACGACAACGCTTAGAGCACGTCACTTCCGGGCGAGGAGGGTGATCGAGTTGTCGGTCGTGTCGGAATGGACCCGACGACCCTCGAGGTCGAACGCAGCAGCGTCCCCCCGGAAGCCCATGCGTTCGAGTTGTTCTCGTTGCTTCTGCAGCGTGATGAAATAGAGCATCACGCCGTAGTCGTGACAGACGTCGTTCACCATGGCGTGGTCGTCGTTCCGATATCCGACCTTCTCGAACCGCCAGCGGTTGTAGACCCGTCGGGCGGTGCTCCGGGCGAACCGCGCGGAGCGGACGAGGAGCTTCGCCGGATTCCGGGTGCGCTCGAACTCGGGGAACCGAAACCCCAGATCGAGCTCGCGGCACCGCAGGTTGTGCGTCGACATCAGGAACGCGCCGCCGGGAGCGAGAACGCGGTGGACCTCGCGAAGGATCTTCAATCGGTCCTCGTGACCGACCATGCCGATGCCGTTGCAGCTGAACACCGCGAGAAAGATCGAGCCGTCGGCGAGGAACGAGAGGTCGCGTGCATCCGCGTGGCGGAAGTGAACGTTCGGACGGCGAGCCCGCGCGGCGGCCACCATCGGCTCCGAATAGTCGACACCGACGTAGTTACCGCTCACGGCGACGAGCGCGTCGACGGTGCGGCCGCCGCCCACGCCGATGTCGAGGATGGGACGCCCGCGCGCCTCGTCGACGATCAGGTCGAGCGCCGAACGCTCGGCCGGCGACAGTTGATGGTTCTGCGCATATTGGTGCACGACCTCGCGTCGAGCCATCGTGCGTCGGTTGATGTCGTCGATCCTGTGGGGCATCCGCGGTCGGGCGAGGGTCGACGAGGTTTCGAGATTCCGCAAGGGTCACAGCGCGTCGAAAGACATTCCGAAGTCGATCGTCGCGCCGACCGTGGTGAACCCGATCGTGCGGCTCTCGTTGCGGGTCACCGGGCCGGAGCTGCCGCCGAGATTGAGCCAGGGCGTTTCCTGATACGTGTAGTTGCGGGTCGTGCGCGAGAGATCGCGATCGACGCCCACGCCCAGCCCGAGCTGGAAATGACGTGGTCCGGGACCGAACGCATACACGGCACGGAGGCGTCCGCCGGCGAAGGGCAGCGTCGCCCCCACGCCAGGGTCGTCGGTGAGAATGCCGCGCCCCACTCCGTTGTAGCGATGGACGCCCACGACACCGAGGAGATCGAGACCGAACCCCGACGCGTCTCGAAACGACAGGCCCGCGGTGCCCGCGAGGCCGAGCCGCGTCGCAAGCGCGCCGCCCGCTTCGAGCGTCCCGCCGTACGCGAACACGTCGGTTCGCGCGAGCACGGTGCCTGTGGCAACGATGCCGCCGCAGTCCCCACCACCCACGGCGCCTGCACCTGCGGACCACTCGAACGCGTCGCGGTTCGGGGCGGCCGTCGGACCGACGACATCGGCAGCACCGGCCGAGAGCGAGAGCAGTTGCGCAGCGACGAGGGCCGAGAGGGCGAGGAGCGTCTTCATGCCCACCGCTTCAGCAGGAGCGATGCCAGTCGACGCGCACGGTTCTACGCAACGAAACCCGCGGCGCTCGGCGATCGCGGCCGCGCGTTACTGTGGTCGCGGAGCAACGCCTGGCGCACGGCGAGTCGCCGCGGTGTTCACAGTCAATCTCGCGGGGAGGATGCGGCGCGGAGCCGCTCGAGATCGCGGATGACCACGTGATCCTTGGTCCACTCCGCGAGCCCCTGGGTGCGCAGCAGGCGGAGGTTCTTGTTGACGCTCTCGCGGGAGGTGCCGAGGAGCTCCCCGAGCTCGCGCTGATCGAGCGAGAGCGTGAGACGGATCGAGCCGTCTCGCTGCCTGGCTCCGTACTGCTCGGCCAACTGCACGAGTCGTTTGCTCAGGCGTGTGTAGACGTCGAGGGTCGCGTCTTCGGTGCGTTCACTCAGCCTGCGCAAGCGACGGGCGACGACGCAGAGCATCTTGTAGGCGACGGCGGGCGAGGTTCGCAGCAGCGCATGGAAGCGCACACGCTCGATCTCGAGGAGGAGCGTCGGCTCGACGGCGATGACCGTTGCCGAACGCGTCCCTCCGTCGAGGATCGAGAGCTCGCCGAACACGTCACCGCGACCCATCAACCCGAGGGCGGTCTCCTTGCCGCGGTCGCCAGCGGACAGGACCTTCAGTCTCCCGTACGCGACGGCGAACGCTGCGTTGGCAGGATCTCCCTGCCTCACGACCACGTCGTCGGCCGCGAACATCCGCGCTCGGGTGAGCGCGACGACTCCGTCGAGCTCGGTCGGCTCGAGCCCGGCGAAGAGCTCGAGGTGCGCGAGGAGCTTGCGGGTTTCGGGGAGGCTCGGGGGTTTCACGTCGGATCCGTGGAATCCTCAACCAGGGATGGGCTGCTTGACGCTCTCATAGGTGACGGCGCGCGGCGAGACGACCCACATCATGGCATCGCTGCCGCCCACGGAGGGCTCGAGCCAGACGGACCCGCTGGGAACGGTCGCGCCCGTCGTGCCGCAGCTCACGGTCGCCGTGGTCGGGACCGTGACGGTGATCGACGCGTTTGCACCGACCTTGTAGGCGGCGGTGAAGCGAGCGCTCGTTCCGAAGACGATCGTGCCCGTTCCGCCGAGCGACCCGCCCTGGATGGTCACCGCAACCGAGACCTTGCCTCCGCATGCCCCCGTCGCGGCGACGGCGGTGATGGCGGTGCTGCTGGCGACCGCCTTGAGGGGCGGCGGCTTGATGCTGGAGGTGCTGATGGTCTGCGCGGCGGCGATCCCGGCGACGGTGCAGAGCGTGGCGGTGAGAGCGACGGCGAGCTTCTGGCGAGCGTTCATGGTGGTGTCCCTTTCGAGAGCGCGCATCGAGCCGCGCGCCTGTGAAGCACTTCACCACGAGCCCCGCGCACCTCGGTGTGAGCTGCTTCACACCAAACGAGGATTCGCTCGATCAGGGGCCGGCCGCCCACGCGATCGGCTCGCGCATGCGTGTCTCGAAGTCCTTGGGCCACGCATGCCCGATGTTCCCGAGCGAGACGTAGCGCACCTCGAGCCCGCCCGCGCGGAGCGTGTCGACCGCTGCGACCATCGTCGGCCTCGCCCCATCCTGATCGCCCGCGGCCATCACCACCCTCGTGATGCCTACCTTCGTCAGCGTGGAGAGCTTCGGCGTGACGTGCGCGGCCAGCAGCACGAGCCCGCGAAATCGTTTGGCGAGCGGCGCGGACTTCGCGTCGGTGAGCGAGGCCTCGAGGATGTCTCGTGCTGCAAACGCGCCTCGCGACCAGCCGACGAGCACTCCCGGTCGCTCGTCGAGGAAGCTCGGGATCTGCGCTTCGACCTTGGCGAGCGCGCGCTCGAGAAACGCTGCCTTCTCGGGGCCGGGCCCGTGCCAGTCCGGCTCCCCGTAGCAGGTGGAGTTTCCCGACGGGCAGACGAGCCAGCCCGGGTCGCGGCCGGCGCTGCCGAATCGATCGCACACCGGCGAAGGCTGCATGCAGGTCGCGTGCAGGAACACCACGATGGGCGCGCGTGGCTGCTTGGTAACGGGTGGGTACACCTCGATCGCACGATCGCGATCGTCGAGGAGCGTGAACGGCTCGCTCGGAGGCGCCGGCACGACCGGAGCGACCTCGACGGGGCTGCTGCCAAAGTTGCTGCCAGACGCGGGCGCTGCTGCGCTGATGGCTGGGGTCTGAGGGCGCGGACGCTTGGGCTCGATCTCCGGGACGCGTTCGCGCGTCGTGCACGCGACCGCACCGCACAGCGCCATCACGCCCAAGAGGACTCTCGTTGTTGCCATGTCGAAGTGCACATGGCAGGAACGTGGCGATTCGTGACTGGCGCTGCTTCAGAAAGGCGTCGACGCTCCGGTGGACGGCGCGCCCTTCTTCGCCGGAGCGGGCTTCGACGACTTGGTCTTCGGCGTGGGTGACTTGGGCGTGGGCTTCACGGGGGGAGGCTTGGGGGGCTCCTCGAGAGCGGGCGCGGAGTCCTCGACTGCCGGCGAAGGCGCCGAAGGCTGGATGACCGACATCGACGGCGCAGGTGCCGGCTTCGCCATCTGCTCGGTGCGACGTGACCAGAGCCACCACACGACGAGCAACGCCAGCAAGGCCGCGGAGATCTCGAGCGCCCATCGCACCTTCATGAAGCGTCGCAGCCGGAACACGCGTTGCCGCACGCGGGTCGAAGGCACCGCGGCCTCGGCGGCGATCGCCTCGAGCTTCTCGCCCTCGCTCTCGCGGGCCATCCAGTCGAGCGTCTCGGCGACGTGCTCGACCTGACTCTCGGCGGCTTGTCGTTCGGCCCATCGAAGGAGCGACAGTGCCTCGACCGGCGGGGGCGGAACCGGCTGCTCCGGCGGATCTCCCAGCTGCTCGGAGGCCGCGCGCTCGTAGTGGGCCGCGACCTTCCGGCGGGCGATGACCGTCAGAAATCGGCGGAGCTCGCTCGCGTCGTCGGGGAGGGCCCGCGCCTCGAGCGCGGCGCAGTAGACCGCTTGCAGAGCGTCGTCCGCGTCTGCCGCAGGAAGGCGCCGGTGCAGGTACCGAGCGAGGTAGAGGCGCAGCTCCGGGTCCGAGAGCCCGACCGTCGACAATCGCGGAGAAGGGGACATCGACTCTCACATGGCCCGAGGGCCCGAGAGTGTGACACCCCACCCGGTCGATTGTTGGATCCCCTACTCTTTCGCGGTCTGATCAGGGACAGTAGAACTTGAGGCACGGCTGCGGGTGCGCCTCGATCGCGTCGTTTCGCAGCTTGTTCCATTCGTTGCTCGCGTCGCTCTGAGAGAGCGCCGCTGATTTGCCGGCGGCCTCGATCGCATCGAGCCACTTCGTCAGCCAGGCCCTGTGCGCGGAGAGCATTCCGTCGATGGCGATGTCGTCGGGGAGCTTCGCCGGACACCGCGGCGAGAAGTCGAGGAGCTCGTCTCGGAGTCGTGCCCACTCGTCGGCGAAGGTCTTGAACTTCGCCATGCAATCGGCGTGATTCAACCCACACGGCGCAGGAACGGCGCCCGCGAGCTTCGACATCGCAGCGTGGGTCTTCTCGATTGAGGCGATCGACTCGGCGCGTTTCGACTCACCCGCGGTCGAGACCTTCGCGTCGAGCGGCGGACGATCGGCCGGCGGCTTCACTGGCCCGACCGGCTGTGGTTGCGCGGTCGCGACGCTCGGCTTGCCGTCGGCCTCGGGAACGCGTGTCGCCTGGCTCTGCTCGCGACTGCAGCCCGCGGCGAGCACGAGCGCGGTGCTGATGAATCGCGCGCGCCGCTTGAGGATTTCTTCGTCGCGGGCCATCGGCGGAGCGTACCCGAAAACCGCTGATGTTCGGCGGATGACTCTTCAGCGTCGACCGCGATAGAACGCCTCGAGCTCGGGCGAGCGCCGGGCGAGGCGGTCATTGCGGCGCTCGAGCTCCGCACGGGAGAACGCGACCTCGGCGTCCTCGTGCAAGCGACGAATCTCTTCGGCGGTTGGGCGCTCGCCCAGGGCGGCTTGCAGTCGTGCGCTGGCGCGCGCGTAGAACTTCCCCGGGTCGTCCTTCATCTCGGCCATGAGCTGTCCTCGGTGTGGATGGAGTTACGGAGTTACGGATGGATCGAATGACGTTCGACTGGATCGAGGTGGAACCCATATGCGCGCGCGTGCAGCATCAGCAGCACGAGCGACGCGGCGCCGAGCACCAGGTACACGGCCCCCATCCACGCCTCGCCGAGTCGCAGGACCGAGCCGTGGGCCATGAGCGCGAGCGACGCGAGCATCGCGACGGGCCATGCCCAGCGGGTGCGGAGAGCCGCGCCGACTGCGCCCGTGAGCCAGAGCGCGCCGAAGGCGAGGCCGAACCCGAGCACCCAGCCGTATTCGATTTCGTTCCAAGCGCGTCTCAGCACGAGGTCGTGACCGAGCTCGATCAGCGCGGCCACCGCGAGCAGGATCGACGGAACGTACGTGGGTCGTGAGGTCGTGCGGATCGTCATCGCGGACGCCTCGTCGCAAATGCCGTGCTCACCACCCGGTCAATTCCGGACCGGTACAGACTTGCGTCGGTGCGCACGCACTGGAGAGCCTCCAGTCGAGCTCGGCGCACCCGGTGGCGCGGACGGCGCTCAGACAGCTGTCGAGCACGATGCGATCGCACGTATCGACGGGCCAGTTGGCGAGCTTCGAGGACTCGCGCTCGAGGCAGCCCCCACTCGCCCCACTCGGAAGACCGCAAGACGAGAGCGTCTGACAGCGAGCCTGCGCCAGCGCTTCGCGTGCCTGCGACGGCCAGTACACGGTCGCGGCTGGGCCACCTCCGCGCGCGGCGGGCAGGCCTTCGACGCGCTCGGCGCGAAGTCGGTCGATCGACTCGTCGGGCTGGTTCGCGGGAGCGACGGGGCTCGGGGGTTGGAACGAGATGTCGGGCGTGTTCGATTCACAGCCGACGAGCACGAAGAACGCGGCCATCCATGCACTCGAGCGCATGATCGACCTCGCTGCGAGACACATGCCTCACCCGAGACGAGCGAGGCGCACCGCGCCGGCGAGAGCGACCAGGCTGGCCGCGGCGAGGAGAGCGGGTCTGTGCTTCGTCGCCCAGTAGCCGAGGCTGAACGAGCGCGCGCGCTCGTCGAACGCGCCGTGGGCGCCGGCGTCGCCAGGCACCGGCTGATAGAGATTGTCCCGACGATACGGGTCGAACGGCTCCGCGGTCTGTTGCGCGTCGAAGCCGTGCTCGGCGAAGTACTCGTCGAGCAGTCCCGGGGCGAGCTTTTCGCCGACGGCGGCCTTCACCACCGGGTAGCCGACGAGGAGCTCGCGGCGTCGGTGCTCCGCCGCGAACACGATCGCATCGGCGGCGATCTCGGGCTGGAAGACCGGCGGCATCGGCTGCGGCTCGTGCGGGAGCTTGGCACGCGACCACCCGAACTGCGGGGTGTTGAGCGCGGGCAGCTGCACCTCGGTCACGAGGACGTTGCTCTTGTCATGCAGCAGCTCCGATCGGAGCGACTCGGTGAACCCGTGGACCGCGTGTTTGGCGGCGCAGTACGCCGCCTGCAGCGGGATCGAGCGAAGCGCGAGCGCCGACCCGACCTGGACGATCACCCCGTGATCGCGCGGCTTCATGCGCCTGAGAGCCGCGAGCGTGCCGTGCACGTACCCGAGGTAGGTCACCTCGGTCACGCGGCGGAACTCCTCGGGCGTCGTGTCGATGATGGGGGCGAAGACCGAGACCATCGCGTTGTTCACCCACACGTCGATGGGCCCGAGCTCACGCTCGACACGGGCGGCGGCATGCTCGACCGCGCCTGCCTGCGAGACGTCGCACGAGAGCACGAGCGCGCGACGTCCCTCTGCCTCCACTTCGCGGCGAGCAGCGTCGAGCCCATCACGGCCGCGCGCCACGAGGCCGACGTCGTACCCGTTCTTCGCGAATGCGCGCACGGCGGCGCGCCCCACCCCCGCGGAGGCACCGGTCACCACGACGGTCTTCGCAGCCTGCATGAGGTTCGCGTCTCCTTGCGAACCTGAGGCCACGGAGGCTTGCGGTAGAATCGAGGAATGTCTGGGTCGCCGCGAGCGCGGCTCTCCGAGGTTGCGAAGGTCTTCTTCCGGCTCGGCGTCACTGCGTTCGGTGGGCCGGCGGTGCACATCGCGATGATCGAAGAGGAGGTCGTGCGACGCCGCGCGTGGCTGACGCACGAGGAGCTGCTCGACCTCATCGGGGCCGCGAACCTCATCCCCGGGCCGAACTCGACGGAGGTCGCCATCCACGTCGGGCGCAAGGTCGCCGGCACCCGCGGGCTTCTCGTGGCCGGGTTCTGCTTCATCGTCCCCGCCGCGCTGATCACCTTCGGACTCGCGTGGATCTACGTGCGCTTCGGCAAGCTGCCGCGGTTCGTCGGCGTGCTCCATGCGCTCGAGCCGATCGTGCTCGCGGTCGTGCTGCAGGCGATCGTCGAGCTCTCCAAGAAGGCGCTCAAGACGCGGGCGCTCGTCGCGATCGCGGTCGCGGCCGTGGGCGCGAGTGCCGTCGGTGTGCACGAGCTGCTCGTGCTGTTCGGGGCGGGGGTGCTGGCGATGGGTCTGCTCCGCCCGCGAGGTGCGGCGGCGCTGGTGCTCGGCACCGGCCTCTCGTCCTCGGCGGCCGCAGCAGCGCCCGCCGCGCCCGCGGTGTTCCTCTCGTTCGCCAAGATCGGCTCGGTGTTGTTCGGCAGCGGCTACGTGCTGGTCGCGTTCCTTCGCACCGAGCTGGTGCAGAGGCACGGGTGGCTCACCGAGCCGCAGCTCCTCGACGCCGTCGCCGCAGGACAAATCACCCCAGGGCCCGTGTTCACGACCGCGACCTTCGTCGGCTACGTGGTGGCCGGAGGCGCTGGTGCCATTGCTGCCACGTTGGGCATCTTCCTTCCTGCGTTCGTCTTCGTCGCCGCGAGCGCGCCGCTCTTGCCCCGTCTGCGCGCGTCGCCGCTCACCTCCCGCCTGCTCGACGGGGTGAACGTGGCGTCCCTCGCGCTGATGGCAGTGGTCACGGCGCGACTCGCGCGCACCGCGCTGGTCGATCCCCTGACCGTCGCGCTCTTCGCCGCATCGGCGGTCGCGCTCGTGCGGTTCAAGCTGTCGTCGGTCTGGTTGATCGCCGCCGGGACGCTCGTCGGTTTGCTTCGCCCTTGACCTGACCTCTCAGGAGCCGTCGGAGAATTCCCCCCGGACTGAAGTCCGGGGCACCGACTGCAAGACGAAGCCCTGCGGGCTGGCGAGGAACGGCTCGCGATCGGCGCGTAAACTTTCGGGTACGCGTCGGCGCCGGTCGGTGAGCAGACGCCGGCTACGCGAGCAGTGCAGTCGCGTGCTGAAGGCTGTTGGCGCCGATCGCCGCGAGCATCGCCACGCAGGTGACTTTGTGGAGGCGGACCAAGGCCTGCGCCCGTGGTAGTGCTTCAGGTGCGCATTGGCGACGCACAGAGACGACCTCGCTCGTTAGCAGCTGCTTTGCGTGGTCGGTCTTCATGCGCACCCGCCAAGCGACGATGGCGTGGGTTCGATCGGCGTTTGGGCCGGCGTTCCGAGAGCGCGCGGGGATGGGAATCAAGGCCTCGACGCCTCGCGATTCGCAGCGCTCGACACACCCGTGTCTGGCGTGATTGGCGCTCCGCCAGGAGCACCTTCGGCAGCGCGCCGGTGCGGCGCTCGATCTGGTCGAGCATCGGCGAGGCCGAGCCCATGTCGCTGCCGACGTTGGTGACCTGCACGCCGACGATGGTGCGTGGACCACCGGCGGTGAGCCCGCGGTGGCCATCTGGATGTTGTAGCCGGGTCGATAGCCTCCGTCGGGCATCTTCATAACGCGCTCGTCCGAGTCGGTCGTTGAAGCACGAGGTTGCTCCTTGCCTTGTTCGCGGAGCTGTTTGACCGCGAGCAGCGCGCCCTCCACCCGAGCACCGCGCGCGGCTCCCATGGTCGTCGACACGTAACTCCGCGAGCCCGAAGGGCTTCGTCTTGCAGTCGGTGCCCCGGACTTCAGTCCGGGGGATCTTCCGACAGATCCTCAGGCCACCTCTTCCGCTGGAGGCGGGAGCGTCTCGACGCCGCGCTCGAAGATGCGTTGCACCTCGGCGGCGCGATGGGCGTAGGTGTGGTGCTGGAGAATCCGTCGCCGCGCGGCCTCGCCAATCTCCCGTGCACGCGCATCGTTCAGGGACGCGAGGAGGTCTTTGACGGCTTCGCCCGACCTGGCGACGAGAACCTCGACCCCCGGCTCGAGGAAGTCCTCGAGGCCGCGCCACGCGTCGGTGATCAAGCACGCGCCGACGCCGGCGGCCTCGAACACGCGCGGGACCGGTCCCCACCCGTACCTCGCCGTGCTGTCGCCCGCGAGGCTCAGGACCGCGCGCGGCGAGCAGTTGAACGCGTTGTGCTCGGAGGGCGGGACAGATCCGAGATATCGCACGTTCGACGGGAGCGCCTTGTCGTCCCACGCGTTGCCAGCGAGCAGGAAGCGGCGACCCGAGAGCGCCGACGCCGGGCGAAGGAACAACTCTTCGACGCGCGCCTCGCGGTCCGGGAGCCGATGACCGAGGAACGCCAGATCGGCTTGAAACTTGGGCATGGCGGCCACCGGGTAGTGGGTCTCCGGATCGAGCGCGTCGTAGATGGGCACACACGCCCGCGCGCCCAGCGCCCGATACGCGTTCTGCACCGGCGGACCGCCGCCGTGGGTGAGGATCAAGTCGTATCTGGGGACGAGTGGGCGGAATGGATCGTTCTCGTCTGCGTGCAGCCGATCGAGCGAGGCGGGCGTGTCGACGTCCCAGAAGTACACCTGCGCCGACGCCCTCCGCATCTCGAGCACGGCATGCTCGAGCAAGCTGTCGAACACGCCGACCCCGCTCGCCTTGATGATGATGTCCGCGCCCTTGCCTTGATCGAGCGCTCGCGCCACGCCGTCCATCGTCGCTGGATAGACCACGACCCTCGCCCACTCCTGCGGCTCGAGGTCACGATGCTTCTTCCGGTCGAAGGCGTCCGGCTCGAAGAACGTGACTCGATGGCCGAGCGCGTGGAGGTTGCGAATCAGTCCGCGGTAGTAGGACGCCGCGCCGTTCCGGAAGGTAGACAGAAGACTCGATCCGTAGAGCGAGATGGTGAGGCCGTTCATGACGCGAGGGCTCCTTGCTTCCTCCTGATGGACGGAGTCGCTGGTTGTCGCGCAGGGGCCGTGTCTTTTTGGAAGAGTCCCGAACGCGAGCCAATCAGCGCGAATTGCCGGCGAAACGGTCTGCTCGTTGCGCAGTCCAAGCCACCGGAAGATGACCATCGAACGCGTGTTGCTCGACCCGGGCTCTTCGACCGCACACCGCGTCGCCGCAGCCATCGCGCACATGCATCCGGGAGTGGCTGTGGAGGTGCGCGCGCCACGAGCAGACGAGCGCGTCGTCGTGGTCGAGTCACGCGCTTGGCGAGACGTCGACTTCTTCGAGTTCGGTCTCGGTGCAACCCGCGCGGCCAGTCGCGGACGTCTCACGCTGGCGCTCTTCGGTGACGGCCCGATCCTCGCGCGGACCGCCCGCGAGGTGCTCATTCACCTGCAGCGCCTCCTGCCCGAGCGCAACCCGGCGTCCACGGGCGAACCGTTCGACGAGGTTCTGCGTCGCCACCGCGCAGCCCTGGACCCGCTGGTCGCGGCAGACCACGACCACGCGCTCGACGTCTGGCAATGGGTGCTGCGTCTCGACGCCGAAGCGTCGCTTCCGGTGCAGATCGCAGCGCTGTTCCCCGACGTGGATCGGCTCGCGAGCGTCCTCTCGGGCGCGGTCGACGAGGGACCGCTGGCCCGCGCTGCGGCGCTGGTCGAGAGGCGCGATCGTCCCGATGGTGATCCGGAAGGCATCCTGCTCGCCGACGCCGACGCGCTCTCGTTCTTCTCGATCAACGCGTGCGGGTTCCTCCGGTACTACGGCGAGCGCCACACGCGAACGAAGCTCGCGTGTGCGCTCGCTCGGCTCAGCCCTCGCGGGCGGAGGCACCTCGCGTCGGTGCCGCTACGCGCCGACTTGCGCGGCCTGCTGCGTGAGGTCGAGTTGGCCCGATGAGAGGGTACGACGCACGACACCCGTGAGGTCGCTCGCCTCACGGGTGTACCGCGCTCGCGCGCATCACCAGCCGTTCAGGAGGGTGCGCGACGCCGACGCGGCCGCGGAACACCACGACCCTTGCGGGCCGCCTCGCGCGCCTCGTCGCTGGTCCAGTGGTAAGCGGTGCCGCGCTCGTGCGGAATCCGGCCCGCAGCGCTCGCGCTCTCGGACGTGAACGTGTTCGCGGTGCCGCGCTCGTGCGCGACGCGACCGCCTTTGCTGCCAAAGGCTCGTCGCTGTTCCGGTGTCATTGCTGCGAAGCCGCGCGGCTTCGCCTTGGGCGTGTCCTTCGTTTGATCAGCCATGGTTTCCCTCCCACGCCTCGACTGTGCAGTAGCTGTTCCCGTCGAGGCACCGATGGAGAGTCTCCCATAGGTTCACCCCGTTTGCCTGTGACACACGTTTAACAAGAGCCTCTAAGTTGTTCTGGCTCGGGGTACCGGGCGTGCCAGGCAATGCTTGCGCAGGCGATTTCCCGCACATCCAATGCTACCGCTGGGCTACGTTGGCACAGGGTGGTTCATCCGTGCGCACATGACGGATCTCACGGTTTGACACGGTGGGAGCCCGGGTGAGACCCTCCCGTTGCCGATGAGGGCTCGAGCTCACGCGCTCTTGCAGTGGGCGTGGCTCGGCGCAGCGGTCGGAGCGGCGTGTGGCGCCGCGTCTGCGCTGTTTCTCATCCTGCTCGAGCGTGCGACCAGCTACCGCAACGCGCACGAGACGCTCGTCTACACGCTGCCGCTCGCCGGCCTGATCCTCGGCGCCATCTACGAACGATGGGGCGCGCCGATCAAGGGCGGCAACAACCTGATCATCGACGCCATCCACGAGGATCAACCACAGATCCCGCTCCGCATGGCGCCGATGGTCTTGCTCGGCACCGTGCTCACGCACCTGTTCGGCGGCAGCGCCGGACGCGAGGGCACCGCGGTTCAAATGGGCGGCAGCCTCGCCGACGCCATCGCCCACCGCTTCGCGGTCTCGCGGCAGACGCGAAGGCAATTGCTCGCGGCCGGGATTGCCGGCGGATTCGGCTCCGTGTTCGGCACGCCCATCGCGGGCGCGGTGTTCGGGCTCGAGGTCGTGGTCGTCGGACGCATCGAATACGACGCGCTCGTGCCGGCCCTGCTTGCGTCTGTGATCGGAGATTGGGTGACTCGCCGCCTCGGCGTCGTGCACACGATCTACCCGCACGCTCCCCATGTCGACCTGAGCGTGCCGGTGTTCGGCAAGCTCCTCGTGATCGGCGTCGCGATGGCGCTGGCCACGGTGGCGTTCGTCGAGCTCACCCACCACCTCAAGGCGCTCCTCGAGAAACGGATCCCGCGACTGCCGATCCGGATGTTCGTCGGCGGTCTGGTGATCGTCGCGCTCTGGAAGCTCGTGGGCACGAGCGACTACCTCGGGCTCGGCGTGCCGACGATCGTCCGCGCGTTCACCGATCCGCAGCTCGTGCCGTGGGCGTTCGCGCTGAAGCTGCTGTTCACGGCGATCACGTTGTCGGCCGGGTTTCTCGGCGGCGAGGTCACGCCGCTGTTCTTCGTCGGCGCGACGCTCGGCAGCGTGCTCGCGCGCCTGCTCGGAATGCCCATCGAGCTCGGAGCCGCCGTCGGCATCGCCGCGGTGTTCGGTGCGGCTGCGAACACGCCGCTCGCGTTGTCGATCATGGCCGTCGAGTTGCTCGGCGCAGAGGTGCTGCCGCACGTCGCCGTCGTGTGCGTCGTCGCGTTTCTCCTCTCGGGACACCGCGGCATCTACCCGTCGCAGCGGATCGGTCGGAGCAAACACGGACCACCGCTGGACGAAACGCGAACCCTGAAGGAGCTACGCGATCGACCCCCTCGACCGTAACCGGACGATACGGTCGCGGTGGTCCGGTTGCTCCTGGGAGCAGCGCGCGAGCAGACCAGCTCTGCCTGTGCCGTGCTCGGAGAAGACACTTCGCGCTCGCCATGGCCAAGGCAGGGTCGGCACGAGCTTCGCGAGGCGCACGGACCTTGGAGGGAAAATGAGCCAGACCGACTCGACCGATGCGCCGCGCCCGTTGCGTGGTTTTGCCGCGATGAGCGCCGACGACCGCCGCAAGCTCGGGAGCAAGGGCGGACGCACCGCGCACCAGCGCGGCACCGCCAACAAGTTCACCTCGGAGAGCGCCACCGTCGCCGGCAAGATCCCGCACGAACGCGGAACCGCGCACAAGTGGACGAGCGACGAGGCCCGCGCCGCCGGTCGCAAAGGCGGTACGGCCTCGCGTCTGCGTCGCGAGGACTGAAGAACTGTCGGAAATTCCCCCCGGACTGAAGTCCGGGGCACCGACAGCTGACCTCAAGTCCTTCGGACTCACCGACTCGCTGGGCTGGCCCGAGGTT
>Ga0208492_1000230_pt1 | contig 54934 bp, 55 predicted proteins | sample Subbioar_CSW14AB_FD_184820 | JGI IMG/M metagenome (GOLD analysis project Ga0208492, IMG submission 184820) | Serpentinite rock and fluid subsurface biosphere microbial communities from McLaughlin Reserve, California, USA - CR12Mar_CSW14AB (SPAdes) | ecosystem: Environmental > Terrestrial > Deep... | reverse complement strand
CCCATCCACGTCTTTTCAAATTCCAAGTTTATCTTTCAAAAGACCTACAAGAACGTCTTGGAAAACACTTATGCTAACTGCCCCCAATGCTGGTACCAACTTTCTCCTTTGCCTTCTGCCAAATCGTTTCGTTTCGGGCATTATCGAGAAATTCATGACCGGCCCACGTCAGGCTTTTTGCCTCCCATTCGTACTGGCCTATTGAACTGACGTCGTCTGCTTCAATGAAGCCCGCATCATGCAGAAGGTGAATATGATATGAGATTGCCAGTCTCGTATGGCCATCTGCTTCAATTTCAGCCCAGCTATCCGGTGATTGTTCGCTTTCTTCAAGACACATGAGAATGTGCCTTATTAAATCCATGTCGCGTTTCATGGGATTTCCCTTGAGGAAAGACGTGGATGGCCGGGACAAGCCCGGCCATGACATTTATTGAAATAACTTATTGACTATGGTCTTAAAACGACAAGCGTAATTAGAATTTGCATTCTCTAGCCTGTCGGCGTGGCCGAGAATCAGCCCTGCCGGTTCATCGCTGACGCCACCGCGCGTGCCAGATCCTCCTGGAAGAACGGCTTCGACAGTTTCGGCAGCATGGCGTCACGCGGCACTTCGGCATAGCCGGTGGCGAGGATGATCGGCAGGCCCGGCCGTTCCGCCTGCACCACCTTGGCCAGCTGCAGTCCGGTCATCTGCGGCATCGCCTCGTCGGTGATCAGCAGATCGATCGTGGCATGCTGGCGCAGGATCTCCAGCGCCTGCGGGCCCGACGTCGCCTCCAGCACGCTATGGCCCATCTCTTCCAGCATGGCCACCGTGTTCATCAGCACCAGCCGGTCGTCATCCACCGCCAGCACGGTGAGCGTCCGTGTTGCCGTCTGCGCCGCCACATCGGCCGGCGCCGCGACGGTCTGCGCTTCGGCGGCCTGCGCCAGCGGCAGCCAGAGTTCGGCCGTGGTGCCTTTGCCCGTCTCGCTGGTCAGCACCAGCCGGCCACCGGACTGTTCGGCCAGGCCATGCACCATCGAAAGCCCGAGACCTGTGCCCTTGCCGATGCCCTTGGTGGTGAAGAAGGGCTCGGCGGCGCGTTTCAGCGTCGCCTCGTCCATGCCTTCGCCGCTATCGGTCACCGACAGGCAGACATAGCGCCCCGGCACCAGCGGTCCGGCCGGGCCGCCATCGGGCACGGTTTCCTCGCGCGCGGCGATCACGATGCTGCCGCCCTGCGGCATGGCATCGCGCGCATTCATGGTCAGGTTCAGCAGCGCCAGCTCCAGCTGGTTTGCATCGGCCTGGATCGAGGCCAGCGAGTCAGGCAGCTGCGTGTCGATGGTAATCAGCGGCCCCAGCGTGCGCCGCAGCAGGTCGGTCATGCCGCGCACCAGCGCCGGCAGGTCGATGCTGCGCAGATTGAGTTCCTGTTTGCGCGCGAAGGCCAGCAGCCGCTGGGTCAGTGCTGCGCCGCGCCTGGCGCCCTGCATGGCGTTGTCGAGCAGCGGCGTCACCCGGGGATGTTCGGGAATGCGCTTTTTCAGCAGTTCGATACTGCCGATGATCGCCATCAGCAGATTGTTGAAGTCATGCGCCACACCGCCGGTCAGCTGGCCGATGGCATCCATCTTCTGCGACTGGAACAGCGCCTGCTGCGCCTGTTCCAGCGCCTGCTGCGTCTGCATGCGCTCGGTCATGTCGCGCGTCACCTTGGCGAAGCCGACCAGCATGCCGGCCTCGTTGCGGATCGCGTCGATCACCACATGTGCCCAGAAGGTGGTGCCGTCCTTGCGCACCCGCCAGCCTTCGCGCTCGAAGCGGCCATCCAGCGCCGCCGTGGCCAGGCCGCGCTCGGGCAGATTCTGTGCGCGGTCTTCCTCGGTGTAGAAACGCGAGACATGCTGGCCGATGATCTCGTCGGCGGTATAGCCCTTGATCTTCGCCGCCCCCGCATTCCAGCTGGCCACGCGGCCCTCGGGATCCAGCATGTAGATGGCGTAATCGGTCACGCTCAGCACCAGGCGGCGGAACTGCTCCTCGCTGCGGCGCAGTTCCTCCTGCGCCAGCATGCGCGCGGTCAGGTCCCGCGTGATCTTGGCAAAACCGGTCAGTTCGCCATTCTCGTCGCGCACCGGATCGATCACGACATGCGCCCAGAAGCGCGATCCATCCTTGCGCACCCGCCAGGCTTCGGCCTCGAAGCGGCCCTCGCGCATGGCGGTATCGAGCGCGCGCTGCGGCAGTCCGGCGGCGCGGTCTGGCTCGGTATAAAAGCGGGAGAAATGCTGGCCGATGATCTCGGCGGCGGTATAACCCTTGAAGCGCTGCGCGCCGGCATTCCAGCTGATGACGGTGCCAGCGATATCCAGCATGTAGATGGCGTAATCGGTGATGGAATCCACCATCAGGCGATAACGCCGGTCCTCGGCCATGGCTGGATTCAACGGCTGCTCGGCCGCCATGCTTCCCCCGAAACTGCGGCCTTCCGGCCGGCTGGGACGCCGGCAGTCCATGCCTGCGTCGGGTAACAAAACGGCAACCTCATGGATTGGTTCCGGCGCGGGGCTGGTCGCGGTTCACGAACATGGTGGTATTGAACCCGGTTCGGTCCGGGGACTCAAGGCAGCCGCTTAGGCCCTGGCCGCCACCGTCAGCGCCCCGGCGGCGCGGGCCGGCGCGATCTGCCTGGCCACCAGCACCTCGATATCCTGCGATTTGCCGCGCAAACTGACGCTTTCGCGCTGCCAGGCCATCTCGGCCAGCGCGGTCGCGCCGGCCCGTTCAGCCACTTCGGCCGAGATCACCAGTTCGGCGCCGAAATCCTTGGTGGCGCTTTCCAGCCGGCTGGCCGTATTGACCGCATCGCCCACCGCGGTCAGGTGCATGGCGCTGCCATGGCCCATCTCGCCGACGATGGCGGGCCCGCAATGGATGCCGATGCCGATGCGCAGTTTCTGGTCGAGATCCATCTTCAGCGCGTCGTTCAGCTGTACCAGCGCGGCGGCCATGCGGCGCGCCGCATCCACGGCGCGGCGGCAGCCTTCATCGGGGCCTTCATCGATGCCGAACAGCGCCATGACGCCATCGCCGATGAACTTGTCGAGCTTGCCGCCGGCGCTGTCGACCGCCTCGCCCATCGCCTTGAAATACTGGTTCAGCACGAAGACCACATCGTAAGGCAGCTTGCCTTCCGACAGTTTGGTGAAGCCGCGCAGATCGGCGAACAGGATGGCGATGCGGCGCTCCGAGCCCTGCGCATAACTGTTGGCGCCATAGACCATGCGCGTCTGCACGCCGGCCGGCAGCAGCGGCAGCACGTTGAGGTCGGCCAGCGGTTTGATCTGGCAGGCCAGCCGAACGCCGGGCGGCGCCTTGATACGGTCCAGCACCTTCTGCTCGCCGGCCTCCGGTCCGGGCAGACCCTCGGTGCCGGGTCCGCTCAGCCGCACGCGGCAGGTCGAGCAGCGGCCCTGGCCGCCGCAGACCGAGGCATGTGGATAGCCGATGGCGCGGCTGGCTTCCAGCACGGTCAGGCTGCCGGCCAGGCCGCGGAATTTGCGGCCATCGGGATAACTGACGGTGACGATGCCGCGCCGGCGGCGCAGCAATGCAGCCAGCAGGCGGCCGAAGATACCGAGCGCCAGCAGGCCGATCATCGTCTGATAGGCGAGATCGACATTGCGCATGCCGAAGTCGTTGGCGACGGGGCCCGGCCAGTTGAGGCTGGCGCGGAAGGTTTCCATCCATTCGGGCTGCTGCATCGCCAGCAGCACGGCGCGGCCGGCCGAGAGATAGCCCATGGTGGCCAGCATCGGCAGCAGCAGGGCCGCGCCGAACAGCACAGGCCAGACGCGGTCCGACACGGCTTTCAGCCGCAGCCAGTAATACATGCCGATGCAGCCATGGCCCCAGGCGATCAGGATCAGGATATTCTGGCGCAGGCCAATCGAAGGCTCCTGCACGAACTGCACGATCAGCACATAGGCGTAAGAGTCGTTCAGGCCGAGTGCTTCATGCAGCAGGCGCGTGCCGATCACATGGTCGACCACCATCGGCGGCACGCAGAGGCCGAGCGCCAGCTGCACCCAGCCCTGCCATTGAATGCCGCGGTAATGGCCGCGCCGCAGCCAGTTGAACAAGGCCAGCAGCGGATGCGTGATCGCGGCGGCATAGAGCAGCACGGTGCCGGGCCAGCTGCGCCAGATGAACTTGAACACAGTTGCGCCGGCATCCATCGCCTGCAGCGACACGATGCCCAGCGTATGATTGATCAGATGGGTGGCGAGGAAGGTGAACAGGATCAGGCCAGACGCCAGCTTGGTCCGGCTGTAGATATCCTCGAAACGTGCCGTCACCATGATGGCGCCAGCCTATTTGGCCGCCACGGGCGCGTCCAGCTTGTCGCGCTTCACGCCTGCGACACTGGGTAACTGCGGCGCGAGCAGAAGTTCAAGATAGTTGCGGTAATGCCGCCACTGCGCCGCCAGCGCGGCCGGATCGCGCTGTACTTTCGACAGGATGAAGGCGCCCTCGGCCAGCGCCAGGCTCATCTCGGCCAGCGTCGTCACATTCACCGGCAGGCGCGGCGGATACATCGCCATGGCCGCTTCCAGCTTCGCGCCGATACGCGCCGTCCAGTGGCTGAACACCTCGCGCACCACTTGCATGGTCGCATCGTCGAACAGCTGCGATTCATAGATGAAGGAGGCATAGAGGCAGCCGGGATACGGCGCGGTCAGCTTCGCGGTCTCTTCCTCATACAGCCCGATGCAGATCAGCAGCTGCTGCAGCGGATCGCGGCTCAACGCCTCTGCACGGTCGAGCACACTCTGAAGATGCGCGGTATCGGCCTCGGCGTCGCGCTGCACCAGCGCCAGGGCCAGCTCGGCCTTGCTCTTGAAGTGATAGAAGAAGGCGCCCTTGGTGATGCCGGCACGCGCGATCACCGCATCCACCGAGGCCGCCGAAAAGCCGGTCTCCAGGATCAGGCCCTGGGCCGCGTCCATGATGGCTTTCCGGGTGATGGTGCCGTCGCGGGGCAAACAGGCCTTCCCATGAGTCTGAGAGGTGGTTGGCGGATTATTATACGGGCTGGTCGGTTTCACAAGGCTGTGACTACTGCGCCGCATAACCCCTGGAAGTTATAGCCAATTCAATGGCTAAGCAGTAAATCCGGCAGGTTGCCGCGCTGCCGTAACGTATACCTTGACGGGAAGCCCGGCTTTTATTTATACCGACTAGTCTGTAAGTTTCTCAATGGAGATCTAAGCAATGCTGCACGATCAGGCTGGCCATGCCGCCAGCGGCGCCACCGATCAGGCGCTGGCGCTGTTTGAAACCGCGCTGGGCCAGTTCCACACCTATACCGGCAACCCGCTGGAGACCGCCGAGGCTGCCATCGCCGCCGCGCCGGATTTCGCCATGGCGCATCTGCTGCGCGCGCATCTTTATCTCTCCGGCATGGAAGCGCCGGGCATCGCACCGGCCCTGCAGAGCATCGCCGCGGCGCGCAAGCTGGCGACGACCGAACGCGAAACGCTGCATGCGGGCGCGGCCGAAGCCTGGGCCGGCGGCCGTTTCGAGGCCGCGTCCGAACGCTTCGACGACATTCTGCTCAGCCATCCACGCGACAGCCTCGCGCTGCAGATGGGCCATCTGCTCGATTTCTATCGCGGCGATGCGCGCAACCTGCGCGACCGCGTGCTGCGCGTGCTGCCCAACTGGAGCGCGGCGTTGCCGCATCATCATGCGGTGCTGGGCATGCTCGGCTTCGGCCTGGAGGAAACCGGCGATTACACGGCGGCAGAGTCCGCCGGCCGGCGCGCCTGCGACCTCAATCCGCGCGATGCCTGGGCGCATCATGCCGTGCTGCATGTGATGGAGATGCAGGGCCGTATCGAAGACGGCATCCGCTGGGCCACCACGCGCGAACAGCACTGGGCGCCCGACAATATGATGGCGGTGCATAACTGGTGGCATCTGATGCTGTATTATCTGGAGCGCGATGATCATGCCCAGGTGCTGCGCCTGTACGACGAAAAAGTGCGCGGCGGCGGCTCCACCGTGATCCTAGATCTGATCGATGCTTCCGCCATGCTGTGGCGGCTGCACCTGCGTGGCGTCGAGATCGGCGCGGCGCGCTGGACTGAACTGGCCGAGGCCTGGTCGGGCACCGCCGATGATGGCATCTATGCCTTCAACGATGTGCATGGGCTGATCGCGTATCTGGGTGCCGGCCGCGCCGATCTGGCCGCGCGCCAGATGGAGACGCTGCATCGCTCGGCCGAGCGCAGCAATTTCAGCAATGCGGCGATGACCGAACAGGTCGGCCTGCCGGTGGCCAAAGCACTCACCGCCTTCATGGATGGCGAGTACCAGGATTGTATCGCGCGGCTGCGCGGCCTGCGCAGCATTGCCAATCGCTTCGGCGGCAGCCATGCGCAGCGCGATCTGCTTGATCTGACACTGCTCGAAGCGGCGCGCCGCGCCGACGATCACAACCTGCTGCGCGCGCTCACCAGCGAACGCCTGCATGCGCGGCCGAAAAGCCCGCTGGCGCTGCGTTATCTCGCGGTGTCGAAGGAGCGCGTCGCGGCGTGACCGCGACGCGTAAGGATGGGATGCGCGCGGCGGCCTAGACCGTGAAGGCCGGCCGTACCTGCTCGGCCAGCGCGCGCATCACGGCTTTCCAGTGCTGCTCGGCATCGGGCCCGGCGGCGGCGAAGGCTTTGGCGAAGGCGTCGTATTGCAGCTCGGTCAGCTTGCTTTCCAGCGCCGCGCCCTTGGGCGTCAGCGTCAGCAGCGCAATGCGGCGATTGGTCGGCGCCGGTTTCTGCACCAGATAGCCCTGCGCAATCAGGTCGCGCATCGGCCGGTGCAGTGCCTGACGCGACACTTCCAGCAGATCGATCAGGCTGGTGATCGAGATGCCCGGCCGGCGTGCCACCACATACAGCACGCGGTGATGCGGCCGGCCGAAGTCCAGCTTGTCGAGCACTTTCCTGGGCCCAGCCACGCCGGCGCGATAGCCCAGGTAAAACAGCGAAATCGTCTCGTCCACCGCGCCGCGCGACGGGGAGTCGAGCAGGCTGCCGCGCGGGCTTTGCGGGGCCGTGTTTTTTTTCGGGGCCGGCATGGCAGATGTCCCAATCGATGGTTTGGGCCGCAAAACGATAGGCCCGGACCGCGTAACACCAAGGGAGCATACACAAAGGATTTCAAAGGGCTACTGGCAATAACCGGGGCCGGAAAGGGCTGCCGACGCGCCTGCCTCACGTAAATGTAATATCAATAACATTGATAATATCAATATAATTGATATATACCGGCGCCAGGCGTGACCTCATCCCGCAAGGAGTTACCCATGGCCGGACTCGTGTTTGCCCTGTTTGCCTATCTTGGATTTGGCATCGCCGCCGTCGCGCTGGCGCTGTTCATTGCCGGCCCGCCGGCGGCTGCATTGGGATTGCCGATCCATATCGATGCCTCGATCTTTCCACTGCTCTCGCCCTGGCTTGCCGGCGTGCTCGATCTCGGCCTGATCGCCCTGTTCGGCCTGCAGCACAGCGTGATGGCGCGGCCGGGATTCAAACAGTGGATGTCGGCCTCGGTGCCGGCGCATCTGCAGCGTGCGGTTTATGTGATCGCGACCTCCGTCGTCGTCGTGCTGCTGATCCTGCTGTGGCAGCCGCTGCCGGCGGTGCTCTGGCAGGTGCAGGACAGCTTCAACGTCACGCTGGTCTGGATGCTTTACGGCTTCGGCTGGCTGCTGCTGGTCGTCGCCACCTTCATGATCGACCATTTCGAACTCTTCGGCCTGTCGCAGCCGTTCCGCCAGTGGCGCGGCCTGCCGACACCGCAGGACGAATTCCGCACCTCCTGGCTTTATCGCTACATGCGACATCCGATTTATACCGGCTGGCTGATCATCTTCTGGGCCACACCGCTGATGTCGGTTGGCCATCTGCTGTTCGCCATCGGCATGAGTGCCTATATCCTGGTCGGCATCGCCTACGAAGAACGCGACCTGATCGCGCAGTTCGGCGACCGCTATCGCGACTATCGCCGTCGTGTGCCGGCCCTGATCCCCGGTCTCAAATTCTGAGCCCCAGATCAGAGAAAGGCGCGCCGATCATGAACATTCTCGAGACCACCACCGGCCCGCTGTCGTATTTCGACAATGGCTGTATCGAAGGCGATGCACCGCACCTGATGCTGCTGCATTCCGGTGCCGCGTCGCACCGGCAGTGGAAAGCACTGATCGCGGATCTCGGCCGTCACTGGCATGTCGTGGCGCCCGACCTGATCGGCCATGGCGAAACCCCGATGCCCGGCCACGACAATCCCATGCTGGAGGAAGAAGCCGGACGACTTACGGCTTTACTGGAGCGGATGGATGGGCCGGTGCATCTGGTCGGCCATTCCTATGGCGGCGCGCTGGCGCTGGAACTGGCGCGGCGCCAGCCGCATCGCATCGCCTCGCTGGCGATGTATGAGCCGGTGGCTTTCGGCCTGCTGCGCGACAGCAGCCATCGTGACGGCTGGCATGAAATCTCCACGCTCGGGCAGCGCCAGATCGAACTGGTTGCGTGCGGCGAGATGCGTGCCGCCGCCATTGCCTTCCTTGATTACTGGATACGGCCCGGCGCTCTGCTGGCCCTGCCGGATCACATGCAGGCCTATATCATGGGCTGCATGCCGGCGGTGGCGGCGGAATTCCGCGCGCTGTTCGACGTCGGCAATACGGCCGCCGACTTCACGATGCTCACCATGCCGGTGCTGCTGCTCTGTGGGAGTGAAGCCACGCTGGCGGTGCGCGGCGTGGTAGCCGAACTGCGCCGCCTGTTGCCCGGCCCGCGCGACGTGACTCTGGCCGGGGCGGCACATATGGCGCCGCTGATCAGGCCCGATCTGGTCAATCCGCTGCTGATCGATTTCCTCGATATGGCGGCCCGGGTCGCCGGCCGTGGCCTGCGGCGGGCTGGCTGACCTCAAAACTGGCGGTATATCGCCAATTTGGTGACGGCAGGGGGAATTGCGCAGGGAACCAGGGTTGTAATCGGTCGTTTGGTTTCCTAGGTATTTCTCGGAAAACCGAGAAAATACGAGATTCCTGCCTATCCGAGGCGGGGGAAGCAGAGATATGACTGATTCTACACTCACAGGGCAGCCAGCTGCCCTGCAGCCGCCGCCGCTGCCGCAACCGAACTGGGCCCTGTTTCTCGATATCGATGGCACCCTGCTGGATATCGCAGAGACGCCGGACCGCGTGCAGGTGCCGGCCCGCTTGCTGGACGATCTTCAGACCGCCGAGAAGAAGCTCAGCGGCGCATTGGCGCTGGTCTCCGGCCGGCCGATCTCCGAAATCGACAAGCTGTTCGAGCCGCTGAAACTGGCAGCCAGCGGCCAGCATGGCAGCGAATGGCGGCCGGTGCCCGGCGCGGCGTCGCAATCGGTGTCGGAAGCGCCGCTGCCGGCCGGCCTGCATGCGGCGGCGGCCAGACTCGGCAACCTGCATCCCGGCATCGTGGTCGAGCGCAAGACCCATGCGCTCGCCGTGCATTATCGCAATGCGCCCGATTTCGGCTCCGAGATCGGCGGCCGTCTGGCCGAAGCGATGTCGGGCTATGACGGCCTGATGCTGCTGCATGGCAAAGCCGTGTGGGAGATCAAGGACGCGCAGCAGTCGAAAGGCACTGCCGTCGGCCTGTTCATGCGGCAGCCGGCCTTTGCCGACCGCGTCGCTGTCTTCATCGGCGATGATCGCACCGATGAAGACGGCTTCCATGCCGTGGAGGAACGCGGCGGCCTTGCCATTCCGGTCGGTCAGCTGGCGCTAAAGCGCGGACGCGGCCCCGCCTTCGCCACGCCAGCGCAGGTGCGCAAATGGCTGTCCGATTTCGCCATGCATGACGAGACAGCAGCATGAAGACAACGCCATCCATACAGCGAAACTCGCTCGATCTGGGCATCATCGGCAATTCGGTGATTGCCGCGCTGATCGACCGTCAGGCGCGCATCGTCTGGCATTGCGCGCCCAGGCTCGACGGCGATCCGGTCTTCTGCGACCTGCTGACGCCGAAAATCGAGGGCGAGGGCATCTTTGCCATCGAACTGCGCGGGCTGCAGCAGACCTCGCAGCATTATGTCGAGAATACCGCGGTGCTGGTCACCACCCTGATCGATGCCAACGGCGCCAGCATCCGCATCACCGATTTCTGCCCGCGCTTCAAACAGTATGACCGCACCTACCGTCCGGCCATGCTGATCCGTCGCATCGAGCCGCTCAGCGGCACGCCGGTCGTGCGCGTGCGCATCCGGCCGCTGTTCGATTACGGCATGACGCGGCCGAGCCGCACGCTGGGCTCGAATCATATCCGCTTCACGGCGCCGGGTGCTGCGCTCCGCCTTACCACCGATGCGCCGATTGCCTTCATCGATGCCGAAAGCGAATTCGCCCTCACCCATCCGATGACGCTGGTGCTGGGGCCCGATGAAAGCTTCACGGCCTCGCTCACCCATATGGCGCGCGAATTCCAGGAACGCACCATCGAATACTGGATCGAATGGGTGCGCTATCTCTCGGTGCCGTTCGAATGGCAGGAGGCGGTGATCCGCGCCGCCATCACGCTGAAACTCTGTGCCTATGAGGAAACCGGCGCGATCCTGGCGGCGCTCACCACCTCGATCCCCGAAGCGGCCGACACGCCGCGCAACTGGGACTACCGCTTCTGCTGGATGCGCGATGCCTATTTCGTCGTGCAGGCGCTGAACCGCCTCGGCGCCACCAAGACGATGGAGGATTTCCTCCGCTACATCACCACCACGGTGGCCCTGCATCCCGATATCGAGCTGCAGCCGGTCTATGGTCTCGATCCGGCCGCGTCGATGGAAGAACTCACCATGCCGGGCCTGACCGGCTATCGCGGCATGGGGCCGGTGCGCAAGGGCAATGCTGCCTTCTCGCAGCGCCAGAACGACACCTATGGCTCCATCGTGCTGGCGGTGGCGCAGATGTTCTTTGACAAGCGATTGCCGCGGCGTGGCGATATCGCGCTGTTCGAGCAGCTGGAGGGCCTGGGTGAACAGGCGGCCAAGCATGCGCTGACGCCGGATGCGGGCCTGTGGGAATTCCGTGGCCGGGCGCGGGTGCATACGCATTCCGCCGCGATGTGCTGGGCGGCCTGTCGCCGGCTCGCCAGGATTGCCGGCCTGCTCGGGCTCGATGCGCGCGCCGGCTACTGGCGCGATCATGCCGAACGCATTCGTAAAGCCATTCTGGAACATGCCTGGAATCCGAAGCTCAACAGCTTCGTCGAAAGCTTCGATGGCGAGGATCTCGATGCCTCTTTGCTGCTGCTGCAGGAGATCGGCTTCCTGGCGGCCGACGATCCGCGCTTCCTCGGCACGGTGGATGCCATCGGCAAGCATCTCAAACGCGGCAGTCATCTGATGCGCTATGTGGCGCCCGACGATTTCGGCATGCCGCATAACGCCTTTTCGATCTGCACCTTCTGGTATGTCGATGCCCTGGCCGCCACCGGCCGGCGCGACGAGGCGCGGCAGATGTTCGAAGGGCTGCTGGCCTCGCGCAATCATCTCGGATTGCTGTCGGAAGATATCGATACGGCGACAGGTGAATTATGGGGAAATTTCCCGCAGACCTATTCGATGGTTGGTTTGATCGTTTGCGCGATGCGACTGTCCAAAAGCTGGGAGGAAGCGTTTTGGCGCGGCTCGTAATCGTTTCCAATCGTGTTGCCATGCCGCGCGAGCGCGCCAGCCGCGCCGGCGGCCTGGCCGTGGCCCTGCGCGACTCGCTGCAGCAGCATGGCGGATTGTGGTTCGGCTGGAGCGGCGAGATCAGCGACGAGGTCGCCACCACGCCGCGCCGCGCCCGCCAGGGCCGCGTCGACTATGCCGTGCTCGACCTGACCACCGAAGAGCATAAGGGTTTCTATCTCGACTTCGCCAACGGCACGCTGTGGCCGCTCTGTCATTACCGGCTCGGCCTGATCGATTTCCGCCGTGCCGCCTGGGAAAGCTATCTCGCCGTCAATGCGCGCTTTGCCGAACAGCTGGTGGCCGAGCTGCGGCCCGACGACGTGATCTGGATTCACGACTATCATTTCATCCCGCTGGCCGCCGAACTGCGCCGGCGCGGCGTGCAGAACCGCATCGGCTTCTTCATGCATATTCCCTTCCCGGCGCCGGAAGTGCTGGCGGCTTTGCCGGGGCATGAGCGCCTGGTGCGCGATCTCTGCGCCTATGATCTGGTCGGCTTCCAGACCCGTGGCGATGTGCGCGCCCTGACCGAATATATCCTGCATGAAGCAGATGGCACGGTAATCGGCAACAGCGGGGAGAGCGATGTGCGCATCAGCGCTTTCGGTCGCGAGCTGCGCGTCGGCGCCTTCCCGATCGGCATCGACACGCAGGATTTCGCCGATATCGCCGCCGAGGGCGCCAACAGCGATGAGACGCAGCGCCTGACCGGCAGCCTGGCCGGCCGCGCGCTGGTGCTCGGCGTCGACCGGCTGGATTATTCCAAGGGCATCCCGCAGCGCTTCGACGCCTTCCAGCATCTGCTCGGCAGCCGGCCGGAACATCGCGGCAAAGTCACCTTCATGCAGGTGGCGCCGATCTCGCGCGGCGAAGTGGCGCAGTATCGCAAGCTGCGCAACGAACTCGATGCCGCCACCGGGCGTATCAACGGCAAATTCGCCGAATTCGACTGGGTGCCGGTGCGCTATCTCAACAAGGCCTTTCCGCGCAGCACCCTGGCCGGCTTCTATCGCCATGCTCGCGTCGGCCTGGTCACGCCTTTGCGCGACGGCATGAACCTGGTCGCCAAGGAATATGTCGCCTCGCAGAACCCGGCCGATCCCGGCGCGCTGGTGCTGTCGCGCTTTGCCGGTGCGGCGCGCGAGATGAAGGGCGCGCTGCTGGTCAACCCCTACGACACCGAGCATATCGCCGATGCACTGCACCGCGCGCTGGTGATGCCGCTGGATGAGCGGCGGCAGCGCTGGGAGTCGATGATGGGCGTGCTCAAGGTCAACACCATCGGGCATTGGCGCGAGACCTATCTCGCCGCCCTGCAGGCCGAGGGCCGGCCGGCGCTGCCCGGGAATGGCGGCCTAGCCGGCGCGGCCGGCTAGCCGGCAATATAGTTGACTTAGTCAAGTATTGGTGCAGGATGGGCAGCGAGGAGTGCGCCTGCCCATGCCGAAATCTGCTGCCCGCAAAACCCCGCAGCGCAAGCCTGCCCCCGACATTGCCGGGCAGGTCGAGCGCATGCGCCGCTTCAACCGCTTCTACACCCACAAGATCGGCCTGCTCGAAGGCAGCAAACTCTATGATCCGTTTTCGCTGGCCGAAACCCGCGTGCTGTATGAACTCAGCTATCGCGACCGCGTGACCGCCTCGGATCTGGTACGCGATCTCGGCATCGATGCGGGTTACTTAAGCCGCATGCTGCGCGGCTTCGAGAAACAGGGGCTGATCAGCCGCAGGGCAGCCAGGGAAGACGCGCGCCAGAGCGTACTGAGTCTGACTGCGGCGGGTCGCAGGGCCTTCGCGCCGCAGGAAGATGTCTCGCGCCGCCTGCTCAGCCCGCTGATCGAACGCCTGGCGCCTGCCGATCGCGCGCGCCTGGTCGGTGCGATGGACACCATCACGCAGCTTCTCTCTGAAGAAGATACGCCATCTGTAAAATCAGGGTTCCGCCTGCGCCCGCATCGTCCCGGCGATATCGGCTGGATGATCCAGAAACATGGCGAGCTTTACACGGAAGAATATGGCTGGGACAGCAGCTTCGAGGCGCTCGCCGCCGAAGTTGGCGCGCAGTTTCTGCGCGATTTCGATCCCGAGTGTGAAAATGCCTGGATCGCCGAACTCGACAATGGTGAACGCGTCGGCTGCGTCTTCCTGATCCGCAAAAGCGCCACCGTCGCCAAGCTGCGCGTGCTGATCGTCGACCCGAAGGCGCGCGGGCTCGGTGTCGGCAAGGCGCTGGTGCAGGCCTGCATCGATTTCGCGCGGGCGAAGAATTACCGCAAGATCACGCTGTGGACCAACAGCATCCTGCTCGCCGCGCGCGGCATCTACGAAAAGGCCGGATTCAAACTGGTGAAGAGCGAACCGCATGAGAGCTTCGGCCAGACGCTGATCGGCGAGACCTGGGACCTGAAACTTTGACCGTGAAAAGCTGGGCCCCGGTCGCGGTCTCGGCTGCCGTCGGCGTGCAGGTCGGCCTGGCGCTGGTCGCCACGCGCTATGCGGTCGGTGAAAGCGGCCCGGCCACGCTGGCGATGTTCCGCTATGCCATCGGCGCCGCCTGCCTGCTGCCGGTGATGTTCCATCTGCGCATGCCGATGCGCTTCGCTGCCCGCGATGCCGTGCCGATCGCCATTTTCGGCATCCTGCAGTTCGGCGTCCTGATCGTGCTGATCAATTACGGACTGGCGCATATCACCGCCGCACGTGCCGCACTGCTGTTTGCCAGTTTTCCGCTGATCACCATGATCCTCGCAGCAGTGCTCGGCCGCGAGAAACTCACCCTGCTGAAATCCACCGGCGTGCTGCTCACCATTCTCGGTGTCGGGATCACGCTGGGTGAAAAGCTGTTCGATGACAGCGCCGCCGACAGTTTTCTGGGCGAAGGCGCCGTGCTGCTGGCCGCCTTCTGCGGCGCGCTGTGCAGCGTGCTGTTCAAACCCTATCTGCAGCGCTATCCCACGCTCAGCATCGGCGCCTATTCTATGCTGGCCAGTGTGGCGTTTCTGATCTTCCTCGCGCTGTATGAAGGCGCCTTCACCAGCTGGGCCGGCTACAGCAGCACCGGCTGGATCGCCGTCGTCTTCATCGGCTTGAGCAGCGGCATCGGCTATTTCGGCTGGCTTTGGGCCCTGCGCCATGCGCCGCCCACGCAGGTCACGGTGTTTCTCGGTTTAAGCCCGATCACGGCCGGCATCGTCGGCGCGCTGCTGCTGTCCGAACCGCTCACGGGACCGTTACTGGCCGGCATGGCGGTGGTGCTGGTCGGGCTGTGGCTGGCGTTGCGACCGCAGAAAACATAAGTCGTCTGCGCCTTGCCACATGGGAAGGTGCGCGGCAGGTTTTCCCGCGCTAGCATGAGCCCATGATCACGCGCCGCATGTTCCTGTCTGCTGCCGCTGCGTCTGGCGCGGCACTCACCATCGTGCCGCTGCCAAAGCCCGCATCGGCTGCAACCACAAACGTGACGCTGACGCCCGCGCCGGCATCATGGCCGGTGCTGCCGAACCAGCCGGAAACCGCCGTCTGGGCTTACAACAACAGCCTGCCGGGTCCGGTGCTGCGCCTGAAGCAGAACGACCGCCTGCGCGCGGTGCTGAAAAATAATCTGACGCAGGACACGACGATTCACTGGCATGGCATCCGCCTGCCCAATGCGATGGACGGCGTGCCGGGCCTGACGCAGAAGCCGGTGAAACCCGGCGAGAGCTTCACCTATGACTTCGCCTGCCAGGATGCCGGCACCTTCTGGTATCATCCCCATGCGGGCAATCCCGAGCAGGTCGGGCGCGGCCTTTATGGCCTTCTCATTGTCGATGAACCCAACCCGCCGCCGGTGGATCGCGACGTCGCATGGATTTTAAGCGATCTGCGCCTGGATAAAAACGCGCAGATCACGCCGGACTTCAGCAGCTTCTTCGATCTCACCCATGCCGGGCGTCTGGGCAATGTCGCGCTGAATAATGGCAAGCTGGTGCAGCCTTTCGCGGTGACGGCCGGCGAGCGCATCCGTCTGCGGCTGGTCAACACCGCCAATGCACGCATCTTCGATCTGCGCTTTTCCGATCATGCGCCCTGGATCGTCGCGCTCGACGGCCATCCGCTTGATGCGCCGCTGCAGCTCGGACCGCAGGATCGCGTCACCCTCGGCCCCGGCATGCGCGTCGATCTCATCGTTGATCTCACCGGTATTCCCGGCACGCGCTTTCCGATCTTCGACCGCGACTTCCAGGGCCGCGAACATCGCCTGACGGATTTTGCCTATGTCGATGCGCCTGCGATGGCGGCAAAAAATCGTGCCGAACCGAAACTCGCCGCCAATCCGGTGACGGAGCCTGATCTGAAAACGGCCGAACGTCTGCCGCTGCTACTGGGCGGCGGCATGGGCGTGCCCTATGCACTGAAGGTCGATGGCGGGCCGGAACTCGACATGCGGCAGGCCTGGGACAAGCACCGCATGGCCTGGAGCCTGAATGGCGAGGCCATGCAGGATCATTCCGGCCATCACGGTCACGCGCCGCTGTTCAGCCTGAAGCGCGGCCGCTCTTATCTGATCGAGGCCAGCAACGACACGTCATGGCCGCATCCGGTCCATCTGCACGGCCATGTTTTCCGGGTTCTGACCCAGCCGGGCCGGCCCTGGCGCGACACGGTGCTGCTGCAGCCGGGCGAAAAGGCGCAGCTGGCGCTGGTGGCCGATAACCCGGGCCACTGGATGCTCCATTGCCATATCCTGGAGCATCAGGCCGCCGGGATGATGGCGACCGTCAGCGTCAAATAGGCAAACATCCAACGTGTCATCCCGGGCGAAGACCCGGGATCCCATTTACTTTTAGGCATAGAAAAGTGGGATCCCGGCTCGCGCTACGCTTGGCCGGGATGACGATTATTGAGTTAAATCAGAAGCTTAAGCGGAAAGCTGCTTCTTGGCGACCTCAAGCAGCTCGGCCAGCTTGGCGGCCAGGCGGTGCTCGGAAACCTCGACATTCTTGGCCTTCAGGTCGGCCTGCACCTTGCGGATCACGTCGGCGTCGCCGGCTTCCTCGAAATCGGACGCCACGACCTCCTTGGCATAGGCATCGGCGGCGTCGCCGCTCAGGCCGATCTGCTCCGCCACCCACAGGCCGAGCAGCTTGTTGCGCCGCGCGACCGCCTTGAAGGCAAGCTCCTCATCATGGGCGTGCTTCTTCTCGAAGGCATCCTTGCGGTCATCAAAGGTGGTCATCCGGGCCTCGTCGCAAACGGGGAGAAAGGTGTCCGATATATAGGGGTGCGTCCCCCCCGGCCGCAAGTGTCGGGCCGGTCAGGGATTTATGACGGAAAACCGACCCAAAAGCATAGTTTCGAGGCAATGATTTTCCACCGCATATTGGACCCCCGCGCATTGCGACACGAACCCCCTTGCGGTATCTAGGGCGCGAGCTTTCCCTATAGCCGGACAGGTGTGCCATGACGCGCCGCAGACAGGTTTACGAGGGCAAGGCGAAGGTCCTCTTCGAGGGTCCTGAGCCGGGCACTCTGGTACAGTATTTCAAAGACGACGCCACGGCGTTCAACAACAAGAAGAAGGGCACCATCACCGGCAAGGGTGTCCTGAACAACCGGATTTCCGAATACCTGATGACCCGCCTCGGCGAGGTCGGTATTCCGACGCATTTCGTGCGCCGCCTGAACATGCGCGAGCAGCTGATCAAGGAAGTCGAGATCGTGCCGCTCGAAGTCGTCGTGCGCAATGTCGCCGCCGGCTCGCTGGCCACGCGGCTCGGCGTTGCCGAAGGCACCATGCTGCCGCGCTCCATCGTCGAGTTCTATTACAAGAACGACGAGCTGGGCGATCCGCTGGTCTCGGAAGAGCACATCACCTGCTTCGGCTGGGCCAATCCGCAGGAAATCGATGAGCTGATGCATCTCGCGCTGCGCATCAACGATTTCCTCTCCGGCCTGTTCCTCGGCATCGGGATTCGTTTGGTCGACTTCAAGCTGGAATTCGGCCGCTGGTGGCAGAATGACGAGATGCGCATCATCCTGGCCGACGAGATCAGCCCGGACTCTGCGCGTCTGTGGGATCTCAAGACCAACGAAAAGATGGACAAGGACCGCTTCCGCCGCGATCTCGGCAATGTCGCCGAGGCCTATCAGGAAGTGGCGCGTCGCCTCGGCATTCTGCCCGAAGGCGGACCCCGCGACATCAAGGGTCCCGACACCATGCAGTAACGGGCGCAGATAGGCGCCGTGAATAAAGCGGCGGCCAGGGCAAGGGCCGCCGCAGCTTTTTCTGAAGAAGGATACGAGAGATTATGAAAGCCCGCGTCCATGTGTCCCTGAAGAACGGCGTGCTCGATCCGCAGGGCAAGGCGATCGGCAATGCGCTGCATTCGCTCGGCTTTGCCGATGTCGGCGAAGTGCGCCAGGGCAAGCTGATCGAACTCGAACTGACCGGTGCGCTGGCCGCCAAGCCGAAGGCCGAGATCGAAGCCGCCGTGAAGGACATGGCGCAGAAGCTGCTCGCCAATATGGTGATCGAGAATTTCTCGGTCGAGCTGGTGGGTTGAGCGGAAGTGCCGACGCATAAAACTCCAGTGTCATGCTCGGGCTTGGCCCGAGCATCCACGAGTTTTTTCTTCGGCGCAAAAGACGTGGATGCCCGGAACAAGTCCGGGCATGACAGTTTGTTTTTTGGTGCTTATCGTCGCGAGGCATAATGAAAGCCGCCATCGTCACCTTCCCCGGATCGAACCGCGAGCGCGACATGCGCATGGCGCTGACCAAGGTCAATAACGGCAAGCCGCCGATTGACGTCTGGCATGGCGACAGCGACCTGCCGGCCGGCCTCGACCTGATCGTGCTGCCGGGCGGCTTCTCCTATGGCGATTACCTGCGCTGCGGCGCGGTGGCGGCGAATTCGCCGATCATGCGCGCGGTCAAGGCGCGCGCCGATGCCGGCGTGCGCGTGCTGGCCGTGTGCAACGGTTTCCAGATTGCCTGTGAAGCCGGGCTTCTGCCTGGCGCGCTGATGACCAATGCCAGCCTGCAGTTCATCTGCCGCGACGTGAACCTGCGGATCGAGACGACGCAGAGCGAATTCACGAAGAAATACCGCAAGGGCCAGACCATCCGCGTGCCGGTGGCGCATCACGACGGCAACTACACGCTGGACACTGATTCCGTGAAGCGCCTCGAAGACGAGGATCGCATCGCCTTCCGCTATGCCGATGCGCTCGGCAATGTCGCGGCGACGACGAACCTCAACGGCTCGGTCGCCAATATCGCCGGCATCTACAACGCGAAGAAGACCGTGCTCGGCCTGATGCCGCATCCGGAAAACGCCACCGACCCGGTCTGCGGCGGCACCGACGGCCTCGGCCTGTTTGAATCGATTGCGGAGAGCCTGTCGTGAGTGAGTCCAAGAAGGCCGTGCAGTATCCCAAGGATCTGATGGGCCTGAGCAAGGCCGAATACGATCTGGTGCTGGAGATCATGGGCCGCGAGCCCAACCAGGTCGAACTCGGCATCTTCTCGGTGATGTGGTCGGAGCACTGCTCCTACAAGTCGTCGAAGAAGTGGCTCAAGACCCTGCCGACCAAGGCGCCGTGGGTGATCTGCGGTCCGGGCGAGAATGCCGGCGTGATCGATATCGGCGACGGCTATGCCGCCATCTTCAAGATGGAAAGCCACAACCACCCCTCCTTCATCGAGCCCTATCAGGGCGCGGCCACCGGCGTGGGCGGCATCCTGCGCGACGTCTTCACCATGGGCGCGCGCCCGATTGCGAATCTCAATGCGCTGCGTTTCGGCTCGCCCGATCATGCCAAGACCCGCCATCTGGTCTCGGGCGTGGTGCATGGCATCGGCGGCTACGGCAACAGCGTCGGGGTGCCCACCGTGGCCGGCGAAGTGAATTTCCACCCCAGCTACAACGGCAATATCCTGGTCAACGCGATGACGGTTGGTCTCGCCAAGACCGACAAGATTTTCTATTCGGCCGCGGCGGGCCTGGGCAATCCTGTCGTCTATGTCGGCTCGAAAACCGGCCGCGACGGCATCCATGGCGCCACCATGGCCTCGGCCGAATTCACCGAAGATTCGGAAGAGAAACGCCCCACCGTGCAGGTCGGCGATCCCTTCACCGAAAAGCTGCTGATCGAGGCCTGCCTCGAACTGATGAACACCGATGCCATCGTCGCGATCCAGGATATGGGCGCGGCCGGTCTGACGTCTTCGTCCTTCGAGATGGCGTCGAAGGGCGGCATGGGCATTGTCATCGACCTCGACAAGGTGCCGGCGCGCGAAACCGGCATGACGCCGTTCGAATTCATGCTCTCCGAAAGCCAGGAGCGCATGCTGATCATCCTCAAGCCGGGCAGCGAGCCGCAGGCCGAGGCGATCTTCAAGAAGTGGGAACTCGATTTCGCCGTCATCGGCCATCTCACCGATACCGGCCGCATGGTGCTGCGCTTCAACGGCGAGCAGGTCGGCGATCTTCCCATTGATCCGCTCGCGGCTGCTTCGCCAGAGTATGACCGTCCGTGGGTGAAGACGCCGCCGCAGAAGCCGCTCGGCCGCGTCAACCATCCGCTGCCCTTCGTCGAAGCGCTGGGCAAGCTGATCGGCTCGCCGGATCTCAGCTCGCGGCGCTGGATCTGGGAGCAGTATGACCATCTGATCCGTGGCAACACGTCACAAGTGCCGGGCGGCGATGCCGCTGTCGTGCGTATCGAGGGCAACGAGAAAAAAGCCCTCGCCATGACCACCGACTGCACGCCGCGCTATGTCTTTGCCGATCCGGTTGAGGGCGGCAAGCAGGCGGTGGCGGAGACCTGGCGCAACATCACTGCCGTCGGCGGCCGTCCGCTCGCCATCACCGACAACATGAATTTCGGCAATCCCGAACGCCCGGAAATCATGGGGCAGTTCGTCGGCGCCGTCGAAGGCATCCGCGAGGCCTGCCTGGCGCTGGATTACCCGGTCGTCTCGGGCAATGTGTCGCTTTACAACGAGACCAACGGCAAGGGCATCCTGCCCACGCCGGCCATCGGCGGCGTCGGCATTCTCGACGACGTGACCAAGATGGCGACGCTGGCCTTCAAGCTGCCGGGCGAAGCCATCCTGCTGGTGGGCAAGACCCACGGCCATCTCGGCCAGTCGGTCTATCTGCGCGACATCTGCGGCCAGGAAGCCGGCCCGCCGCCGCCGGTCGACCTCAAGGTCGAGCGCACCAATGGCGATGCCGTGCGCATGCTCATCACCAAGGGCATGGTCTCGGCGGTGCATGACTGCTCCGATGGCGGCCTGGCCGTCGCCCTGGCCGAAATGGCCATGGCGGCCGGTTTCGGCGCCGAGGTGAAGCTGCCGTCCGGCGATGAATTCGAGATCGGCTTCGGCGAGGACCAGGCGCGCTATGTGCTGACCTGCCCGGCCGAACAGGCCGAAGCGGTGATTGCCGCCTGCGAGGCCTCCGGTGCGCCGGTCGCCAAGCTGGGCCTGACCGGCGGCGACGCGTTGACCTTTACCGGCCTCGGCACCATATCGGTGGCGCAGCTCAAAGCCGCCCATGAGGGCTGGCTGCCGGGCTATATGGCCGGTAAACAGTAAATATCGGCCCAAAAAGAGTTACTGCGAAGGACGACTGATCATGGCCATGGCTGCCGCCGAAATCGAGACGATGATCAAGGAAGCGCTGCCCGACGCGCAGGTGCGTATCGACGACCTGCGCGGCGACGGCGATCATTACGCCGCCACCGTGATTTCCACCGCCTTCGCCGGCAAGACCCGGGTGCAGCAGCACCAGATGGTCTATGCCGCGCTCAAGGGCCGCATGGGCGGCCAGCTGCATGCCCTGCAGCTCACCACGCAGACACCTTAACTTACGACCAGAAGGACGATCGCCATGAGCGAGAAGGAACAGACTTTCGAGCGTATCCGCGAGGAACTGTCGACCAACGATGTCGTGCTGTTCATGAAGGGCACGCCGGTCTTCCCGCAATGCGGTTTCTCGGCCGTCACCGTGCAGGTGCTGTCGCGCCTCGGCCTGAAGTTCAAGGGCGTCGACATTCTCGCCGATCCGGCGATCCGCACGCATCTGAAGGAATTCTCCGACTGGCCGACCTTCCCGCAGCTTTACGTGAAGGGCGAATTCGTCGGCGGCTGCGACATCGTGAAAGAGATGTACCAGAACGGCGAGCTGCAGCAGTATCTCACTGAGAAGGGCGTTGCCGTCCAGGAAGCGTAAGTCTCCGCTTCGCACCAGTGTTTAAAAGGCGTCGCCAGCACAAACTGGCGACGCTTTTTTTGTGCCTTCGCGACATCAGCCTTCGATGATCTGCTGCGTGACGTTGTCGACCACCACCGGGCTGTCGAGATAGGTCACCTGCGGCTCACAGCCGTATTTGCCGCGCACGAAGTCGCGCCAGGCGTCGGTATACATCGCCTCGGCGTCGCTGCGCGTGTTCCACAGATAGATGCCGCCGACCGTCACGCCGTCGGGATAGAGCACATAGGTCTTGCGGATCAGGCCGGGCACGCCGCGATAGGTCGGCGCGGTGCTGCGGAAGATGGCGACGGCCTCGTCGCGGGTGATGGGCTTGGGCAGGGTGAAGCTGGTCAGGGTGGTGATCATGGGTTATGAATCCGGAGAGTTTTTGACACGCTGTCGAGAAACCATGTTCTTGACGTCGTGTCAAATATTATTTCGCACTGTATTCCGGGGAAAACTGCCATGCGCCCGCGCGAATTCGACCACGACGCCCTGCTGCGCATCGCCTTCGACCAGGTCTGGCGCAAGGGCCTGCGCGGCGCGTTGCTGTCGGACATCGCGCGCGAGGCCGGGGTCCAGCGCGGCAGTCTCTACAATGCCTTCGGCAGCAAGGAGGCGCTGTTCCTCGCCGCCTATGACCGCTATGCCGGCGACTATCTGGGCGCCGTCGAACAGGCGCTGGGCGGCGGCACTCTGCGCGACAGCCTGACGGCGTTTTTCGACATGACGATCCGCAATTTCCGCTCCGGCACGCCGCCGCGCGGCTGCCCCACCACGCGCGGGCTGATGGAACTCGATTCTTCCTCTTCCGCGGACGCTGCGCTGCATGACCAGGCGCGGGAGGCCTTCGCCGCATTGCTCACGCGCATCATCGCGCTGATCGAAGGCGCTTTCGCACGCGCTGCATCCCGCGGCGAATTCAGCAGCGATGCCGCTGCTGCCGCCTGGCAGATCGTGACGGTGACGCGTGGCCTCGCCGTGCTGGAACGCGCCTTCGACGATGAAGCGCAGTTGCGCAAGATCGCGGCCCATACAATCGATCTTCTACTGGGAAAGTCGGACCGCGCAGCCTAAGCTGCGGTACGGGGACGATTCAGAAATGGCCGACAGAGATCCTGCAGGACTGGTGAAACGCTATTTCGACGCGCTCAATGCGCGCGACATCGATGGCTGTCTCAGCCTGCTGGCCGATGATGTGGTGCATGATCTGTCCGGCATGCATGGTGATGGCCGCAGCGAAGCCGGCAAGCCGGCTTTCCGCGCCTGGCTCGACCAGACCGCGCGCTGCTTTGAGGAAAAGGCCGTCGATCTGTTCGTGATCGCCAGCGAAGACGGCACGCGCGCCGAAGCGGAATTCACCCTGCTCGGCGTCTATCTCGAAACCGAAGACGGCCTGCCCGATGCGGAAGGCCAGAATTACAGCCTGCCGGCCGGCGCGATCTTCGAGATCCGCGATGGAAAAGTGACGCGCGTGTCGGACGTTCTCGATACGCATCCCGACAGCGGCAGCCACCTGTTCAGCAACTGACAGGAAAAAGCTCCGGCCCCTTTTTGCGCGCGCGCGGGGCCGGAGCTGCGATGTTTTAGGCGTCGACCAGTTCGCGCTTGCCCGCGACGAACTGCGCCGTCACCGTGGCGACACGTTTGCCGAGATGTTTCGCGGTGTCGAGGTCGCTGGCGATCGGGCCCTTCTCCGGACCCTCATCGGCATTCGACTGCGCCATGGCGCCGAGGAAGCTGCCCAGCCGGTTGATGTCGTTCACGCTGCCCTTGGAATTGTTGTTGCCCGGCATCAGGCCAAGGCTGACCCAGACCATGCCATGCTGCGCGGCGAAGATCGAAAGCTGCACCAGGCTGTTCAGCTTGTCGCCCGACTGGGACGCCGAATTGGTGAAGCCGGCGGCCAGCTTGCCGTTCCACTTGCCCCAGACCTTGGACGTGCCGTCCATCCAGGTTTTGAACGGACCCGAGACGCTGCCCATATAGGTGGGTGAGCCGAAGATGATGGCATCGGCCGCATTCAGGGCCTCGATCTGGGCTTCGGCTTCGGTCACCGGCAGCAGCAGGACCTGCGCGCCGCCGGCAGTCACGCCCTCGGCCACCGCTTCGGCCTGCTTCTGGGTATGGCCGTAACCGCTGTGATAGACCACGGCAATGGTCGGTTTGGACTGGGTCATGTCGTTAAGTCCTTGTCATGCAAGTAAAAGAATTAGGTAACCTGAAGCAATCCTGTTACATCAGGTAACCATTAATATGACCCCTTGATTTCCTGAGTAAAGTAGGTACTTAAAAGTAACTGGTATGAATTTGAACTGGAGTTTCCCCATGGCGAGCCCCGCTCCCGGCAGAAATGAATGTCCGATCGATGCCGTGCTGCGGCTGCTGATGGGGCCCTGGACCACCTACATCCTCTACATCCTGCGCACCCAGGGCCCGCGCCGCTTCGGCGAGCTGAAGCGCGAGGTCGGCGGCATCTCGGCCAAGGTGCTGACCGAGCGGCTGCGCATGCTGGAAGACGCGCGGCTGGTGCATCGCGATTACCAGGCGACGATCCCGCCGCAGGTCACCTACAGCCTGGCGCCGCGCGGCGCCGAACTGAATCCGATGCTGGATACGCTGCGCGACATCGCGCTGCGCTGGCAGAAGGAAGACGAGCAGGGCAGCGCGAAGGCGGCGGCCGAGTAGCGACGCAGAGTACTTATCGCGCGTGCGAGGGCTCGGAAGTGACCAAATGGCTCTACACCGTCGACGGTAAGCCTGCTTACTATCAGCAAGGCAAATACCTCTATGCCGCTTCGGACGGCCAATGCGAATTTTATATGAACGGCAATTGGTATTATTCGACGCGGGGTGGTGCCCCCGCTTATTACGTTAGCGGCAAGTGGCTGTATACGCCCGACGGTAAGGCCGTCTTTTACTATGGCTAGCGCCACGTCTCCTTCACGTAAGTTCGATACGTTGGCACGCTTTAACTATATCGTCCAATTCCTTCGCTCGGACCCGTAACGTCGCCGCCCATTCGTCGGAAACATCTTCCATTCTACCGTTCTTCTCAGAGCGCAACGTGAAACGTCGCCGAGCGAGGGATTCAGCGTCTGACAACATTCGATCTCGCATTTCTTCGTATGCGACAATCATTTCTCGGAGATCTTTCATCCCTTAGCTCCAATACGGTCAGCAGTAATCTTGCGTTCCCATCCACATGGAATTTCTAACTCCATTTAGCGCCTTCTGGCGCGGCGTCCCGATTTTTGTAAAGCTCCGCGCGTCTCATGACGTCGTCAAACATTTCATCACTGAGCTGCGACAATCGAGCGCGGCGCTTTTCGAAGTGGCGCCGACGTTCGTCAGAAGATGTGTCCGAATAAGATCGGAGATCTTTTATGTCTATATCATACCGTTCGATCAAAAAATTGATCGTCGCCAGCCATCCTGACTTTTGTGCTGTGGACACCTGTTGGGCCAATGCCTTTTCGGCATTCTCTTGAGCTGCTGCAGATCGCGTAAGCTCACGGCGGGTGAGGCGTAGCTCTTTGCGCTGCAAGCTCAATTCTTTTCGCTGCAAGAGTATCGTGTAGATGATCCCGGCGAACGCCAAACCAGAAAACGAAGCGTTTACAACGCCGAAAACATCACCAAATTGACCAGCCGTTGCTATGTCCTTGGAGGCAAAAATAACCGCTGATCCCATAAGCACTTGGAAAATAAATAGCGAGGCTATCGCGCAAACAACCACCCTTAGATCACGTCGAATCATGGTTTCCCCATCTAAATCAGGTTGTGGAATTTCAGCAGCGCATCGAGCCGCTGCTTCAGTGTCTGCAGCGACACCGGCTTGACCAGATAGCCATCCACCTTCAGCTGCTTGGCTGAGACCACGGTTTCCTGCTGCTTGTCGGCGGTGAGGAAAATCACCGGCGTCGCGGCGATGTCCGGGCTCTTGAAGCCGCGCAGCATGCCGAGATAGCCGAGCCCGTCCATCGGCTCCATATGCACATCGCACAGCACCACCTGCGGCCGCGTGCGCACGGTCTCCTTGAAACCGTCGCCGCCCTCTTTCGCCTCGTTGATATGCTGGAAGCCGATCTGGCGCAGCAGCCCGCCGATCATATGCCGCGTATAGGACTCATCCTCGATCAGCAGGATGCGCAGGTCCTTGTAGCGGGCACTGTCATCGATCATGTGGCGGCATCCTCCTGTTGCAGGATGACCGGCAGCAGCGCGCGCAGTTCATCCAGAGTGGGGGCAAGAAGCTCAGCCATCAGCTGCATCATCGCCGTATCGCCGGCATCGCAGGCATCCTGCAGGTCGCCGGCAATATGGCCCAGCCGTGTGGCGCCGACCGACAACGCGCCGCCTTTCAGCGCATGGGCCGGCCCGCGCACCGCCTGCAGATCGCCGGTCTGCGCGGCGCTGGCGATGGCGGCAATCCGCCCGGCGGCGTCAGTGACGAATTCCTGCAGCAACTGGCGCGCGATGGCATTGAAGCTGCCGAAACTCTCGCTCAGGCGCGCGGGGTCGAAAATGGCGCGGTCCCAGTCTTGCATCGCCTGCGCCACCGGCGCAGCAGACGGTGCGGTGGCGGGCCGGCGCAGCGGCAGCGCCTGCGGCAGCCATTTTTCCAGCATCGCAGCCAGCGCGCGCGAATTCACCGGCTTGCTCAGATAGCCATCCATGCCGGCCTCCAGGCATTGCTGCTCGGTGCCGGTCAGCGCATCGGCGGTCAGCGCGATGATCGGCAGCCGTGCTGTGCCGGCGGTGCGTTCTTCGGCGCGGATGCGCGCGGTCAGTTCAAACCCATCCATCTCCGGCATGTGGAAATCGGTCAGCAGCAGGCCATGTCCGCCGCGCGCCCGCAAAGCCAGCGCGTCAGCGCCATGCTCGCCGATCTCGCAGGCATAGCCCATGCGGCCCAGCATCTGTTCGATCACCAGGCGGTTGGTGGCATTGTCTTCCGCCACCAGTACCAGCGCCTGCGCCGCGCGCGCGGTTTCGATCTCGGGCGGTGCGAAGGCCATATCCTCGCGGAAGGCCGAGGCGACGCTGGCGGGATCGATGCGGCCCATGGCAATGCCGACCGCGCGGCGCAAAGCTGCGCCGCTCAGCGGATAGGTCAGCGCCAGATCGAACCGCGCGCGCGCCGCCGCATCCAGCGTCGAGACCAGGCCGCGCGGCGCCACCAGGCCGAAGCGGCCGGCGCCAAGCTGCCGCGGCGCGTTCAATGCACCGGCACTGCGTGCATCCACCAGGGTGAGATCGAAGCCCGGCATATCGCTCTGCGCGGCGGCTGCGACGGTCGCGGCCGTCGTCACTTCGGCACCCAGCGCGCGCAGCTGGCGGTCTGCCACCGCCTGCTGCGGCAACGGCAGGCCAATCAGCAGGATACGCAGGGCGTCCTGCGGCGGTGTATCGCTCCGCTGCCCGGCCGTTACCGGCAATGGCAGTTCGAACCAGAAGACCGAGCCCGCGCCGATCCGGCTGTCGACGCCGATCCGCCCGCCCATCATCTCGCAGAGCCGGTGGCAGATTGACAGGCCGAGTCCGGTGCCGCCGTATTTGCGCGCCGTGGAGGAATCCGCCTGCTCGAAGGGGCGGAACAGGCGCTGCATCTGCTCCGGTGTCAGGCCGATGCCGGTATCGCGGATCTCGAAGCGCAGCCAGTCGCCGCCGTCGCTGGCGCAAGGCATCACCGCCAGCGTCACCGCGCCATCATGGGTGAATTTCACCGCATTGCCGCCGAGATTCAGCAGCACCTGGCGCAGCCGCGTCGGATCGCCCATGCGCCGTTCCGCCAGTGCGGGATCGATATCGACCACCAGTTCCAGCATTTTTTCATCCGCGCGCGGCGCCAGCAATTCGCCTACGCCATCCACGGTTTCGGCCAGCGAGAATTCGACCTGTTCAAGATCCAGCTTGCCGGCTTCGATCTTGGAGAAGTCGAGAATGTCGTTGATCACGGTCAGCAGCGCCTGCGCGGAATCGCGGATCACCCGCGCCATGCGATGCTGCTCGCCGTTCAGCGGCGTCAGTTCCAGCATCTCGGCCATCGACATCACGCCATTCATGGGCGTGCGGATTTCGTGGCTCATGGTGGCGAGGAAATTCGACTTCGCCCGCGTGGCCGCTTCGGCCTGGTCGCGCGCCGCCACCAACTCGCGCTCGGCCTGCTGCCGCGCGGTCATTTCCACCCGCAGCTTCACCGCATAGGCAACGATTGCGGCGGCAATCGCGGTGCCGAGCAGCAGCAGCAGCAGATTGCGCTGCAAATCGCGCCGCGCCGCCGCGGTCACGACATCGATATCCTGCGCGAGATAGACATGCAGCGGCATCGCTGTCGCGCTGTGCAGTTCGGCACGGCCCAGGATATAGTCGGTATCGCCGAATCTCGCGCGCTGTATCCGCCCGGCCATCGGTGCGGCATCGATCAGCGCACGCTCCACGCGATCCGGCCGCGCGAAGCCCCGCAATGCCGCACCGACATCGCCGCCAGTCGCGGCGAGACTGTCGCTCAGTTGCGGATGCCCGACCACCGCGCCGGCCGGATCGGTGGCGAAGACGATACTGCCGGCATATTTCGGTGCGGCCTCGATCAAGGCGGTGTGACGCTGGCGCAGGATGCCCGACAGCGCCTCGATGGTCATGTCGATGCCCAGCACGGCCCAGAGCCGGCCATCGCGCCGGTAAAGCGCGCGCGCATGGGTCACGCCCAGCTTGCCGGTCGAGGCGAAGACATAGGGCGCCGTCCAGATCGCGGCAGTGCCACCGACAGCATCGCGATACCACGGGCGCTGACGCGGATCGTAGCCATCCGCCGGCCGTTCGAGGCTGCGCCATTCGCCATCGCTGCGCTGGGCATAGTCCCAGCGGTTTTGCAGCCGCCCATCGGCCAGGCGCAGCAGCCGGCGCCGCGTGCCGGCTGCCGGATCCAGATCGGCGCCGGCCTGCGTCGTCACATCGGCGGGCACGAATTGCTGGCTGTGCAGGAAGCTGCCATCGGGAAAGCCGAGATAGATGCCGTTGACCTGCGGCAGGTGCTTCACCGGATGACCCGACAGCGCGAAGAACAGCCGCTCCACATCGGCAAACGGCAGGCGCTCCAGCCGCGCTTCGATCACCGCATCGGTGATCGCCGCCGCCGGCAGGAACAGCGCATCAAAGGCGTCGCCGATCTCGGCCACCAGTCCGCCCAGCTGCGCCTCGGCTTCGGCCGTCAGGCGTGCCTGCTGACGCTGCTGCAACAGCAGCGCCGCCAGCCCGCCGAGCAACAGGATGGTGGCCACGGCCAGACCCGGCAGCAGCAGACGGCGCAACGCAGTCCTCATTTGATGGGCGAACCTTCCCCTATAGGTGGTGAAAGTAAACGCCTGTCTGCGCGCGGTGGCAACAAAAAAGCCGCCGGCTTTCGCTGGCGGCCTTTCCTGTGTGTGGGACTTGGATGTACCGGCGTGACCTTACGCGACCGCGCGCTTACATCACCCGCTTCATCGCGGCATACTGGCCTTCGGTCCGGATCGTCACGCTGACCTCAGCCTTGGTCCGGTTTCGCCAGAACCAGCCATGGTGGCCGTCGAAACCGGCAGTCAACGTACCTTCGTCCTTCGCGGTGCCGCGACCTTTCTTGTAGCTGGTTTCCTTGCCGCCGCCATCGCCATGCAGGTCGTAATTGACCTCGCCGGTCGCGGTCCAGCTATACGTCGCCTTCGCGCCATGCTTCATCTCCAGCTTCACTTCCGCGCCCTGACCTGGCTTCAGCGTCACTGTCATTTCATCCCGGCGCGTCGCCGGCGTGGTTTGCACCTGTGCGGTCTGCACCTGAACGGTCTGTGCCTGGGCAGTGCCGATGAACAGTCCGGTCAGGATACCGCCGAGGCCCGAGCGGCGGTCGAGCAGAATCTCCTGGTCGCGCCGGCGATCCTCTTCGGCCTCCTTCGCCAGCTGCTGCTTGATCTCGCCCATTTCGGCCAGGCCCAGCGCGCGGCCGATGCCGGTCGGGTCGATGGCATATTCGGCCGGCAGCACGATGGTGACCAGAATGGCGGCGGCGGCCAGGATGGCGATGACGGTGGAGCGGAGCAGCTGTTGCGTGCTGGGCAGTTCGGCGCGGGTCGGCATGTCGGTATTATACATGAAAGCCTCTTGCTGACTCAGGAAACGAAGTAGCCGGTGAGCTGATAGCCGATCAGCACGAAACCGGCGGTCATCATCGCCACATTGGCGGTATAGGCATGGCGCAAAAAACTCGACGTCCGGCGCCAGTAGCCCATGGCGATCAGGATGGCAGCCAGCGCCAGAAGCTGGCCGATTTCCACGCCGACATTGAAGGCGATCAGGTTCGGCAGGAGGCCATCGGGCGAGATGTCGTAATCAATGATCTTGGAGGCCAGACCGAAGCCGTGGAACAGGCCGAAGATCAGCGTGGCCAGTTTCGTATCGGGCTGGATACCGAACCAGCGCTGGAAAGCGCCGAGATTGTCGAGCGCCTTGTAGACGATGGAGCCGCCGATGATGGCGTCGATGATATAGCTGTTGATGCCGAAATTGAACCACACGCCCAGCAGCATCGTGGTGGAATGGCCCAGTGCGAACAGGCTGACATAGAGGGCGATATGCTTCATCCGGTAGAGGAAGAAGATCACCCCGAGCAGGAAGAGGATGTGGTCGTAGCCGGTGACCATATGCTTGGCGCCGAGATAGACGAAGGGCAGCAGCAGCACGCCGCTCACTTCCTGGATATAACCCTTGTCGCCTTCGGCCACCGCATGGGCGAAGGCGGGATCGGGGCAAAGAAGCGAAGCCACCAGGGCTGCCAGCCAGAATCCGATATTGCGCATGTTACTCCCTGTCGGCGCCTTGCCATATCCTATCCGGGGGGATAGCATACAGAGGATGAGCAAGCAACATCTGCATCAGAGCCATCCGGATATCCTGAAGCGACTGAAGCGCGCCGAGGGCCACCTGCGCAGCATCACGACGATGATAGAGGACGGGCGCGCCTGTCTCGATGTTGCCCAGCAGCTGCATGCCGTGGAAAAGGCCGTGGCACAGGCCAAGCGCACGCTGATTCAGGATCACATCGATCACTGCCTTGAAGAAGCGGCGGATGCGCCGGCGCGCCAGCGTCAGACATCGCTGCAGGAATTCAAGGACATCACAAAGTATCTGTAACGCCCGCGCGAGGCGGCATGCGTTTTCTGCCTCAGACACAGACCGGCATTGCGGCGGCGCTGGGATCCGCGATCCTGTTCGGCGCCAGCACGCCTTTCGCAAAGGCACTGCTGGGCCAGGTGTCGCCGTGGCTGCTGGCCGGCCTGCTGTATCTCGGCGTCGGCCTCGGCCTCGGCCTGATGCGCCTGTCGGCTGGAATGTTCCGCGCCCGGCACAACGAAGCGCCACTCCGCCGCCGCGATATCGGATGGCTTGCGGCCATCGTTGTCTTCGGCGGCATCGGTGGACCGGTCTTCCTGATGATCGGGCTGACCTCGACCTCCGCTTCGGCGGCATCCCTGCTGCTGAATCTGGAGGGACTGGCAACGCTTGGGATCGCCTGGATCGTCTATCGCGAGAATGTCGATCTGCGGATCGGCCTCGGCGCGGCGGCGATCCTGCTCGGGGCCCTGCTGCTGTCCTGGCAGGGCGATACCGGCGGCATGGGGTTCGGCGCGGTCGCCGTGGTGGCGGCCTGCCTGTGCTGGGGCATCGACAACAATCTCACCCGCAAACTCTCATCGGCCGATCCGGTGCAGATCGCCATGATCAAAGGGCTGGCGGCAGGCGGCATCAATCTTGTCTTGGCGCAGCTCAGCGGCGATGTCCTGCCGGACTGGCCGATCGTCGCCCAGGCCATGGTGATCGGAGTCGTCGGGTATGGCGTCAGCCTGGTGCTGTTCATCTACGGCCTGCGCCATCTCGGCGCGGCCCGCACCGGGGCCTATTTTTCGCTGGCGCCGTTCATGGGCGCGGCTCTCGCCATCCTCGCTTTCGGCGAGGCGCTATCGCTTGCGTTCGGGATCGCGGCGGCCCTGATGGGCATTGGCCTGTATCTGCATCTGGCCGAGCGGCACGAGCATGAGCATCGCCATGAAGAACTTGTGCATGAGCATGCGCATCGCCACGACGGGCACCACCGGCACGACCACGCGCTGGATGATCCGCCCGGCGAGCCGCATGTGCATCCGCACCGCCATGCGCCGATGATCCACCGGCATCCGCATTTCCCCGATATCCATCACCGGCACGGGCATTAAGCTGCAGGCCACAAAAAAAGGCCGCCAGTTTTCGCTGGCGGCCTTTGATCTGTCGGCGTAAGCCGAAACCGATTAGCGCGAGTAATACTCGACGACCATGTTCGGTTCCATCTTCACCGGATAGGGAACGTCGGCGAGCAGCGGCACGCGCTTGAAGGTGCCGCGCAGCTTGTTCTCTTCGAACTCGATGTAGTCCGGCACGTCACGCTCGCTCGACTTCACGGATTCGAGCACGAAGGTGAAGTCCTTGGCGGCGCTCCGCACTTCGATCACGTCGCCGATCTTCACCTGATAGCTGGCGATGGTGACGCGCTTGCCGTTGACCAGGATATGGCCGTGATTGACGAACTGGCGCGCGGCGAACACGGTCGGCACCAGCTTCATGCGGTACACGACGGCGTCGAGGCGGCGCTCCAGCAGGCCGATCAGGTTTTCCGAGGTATCGCCACGACGACGATTGGCTTCGGCATAAACGCGGCGGAACTGCTTCTCGGTGATGTTGCCGTAGTAGCCCTTCAGACGCTGCTTCGCCATCAGCTGAGTGCCGTAGTCGGTCGGCTTCTTGCGCTTCTGGCCATGCTGGCCCGGCGGATATTCGCGCTTGTTGATCGGGCTCTTGGCGCGACCCCACAGATTTTCGCCGAGGCGGCGATTAATCTTGTACTTAGATTCCTGACGCTTGCTCATTCTTGTGTAGTCCTGAATTCGGCGCATGGTCGGACGGCAGCCACGACGACCCGGTCCATGCAAGGAATGCCGATCCCTCCGGTGAGGAGCCGGAGAGGGCGGGCGCATCATAGGGGGAAAGGCCCCCCCGTCAAGGTGAATGGCGGCCTGGGAGCCGGCCTTGGCGAAGTCAGTATCGACTCCGGCCTATCCGCGGCCCGAGGCCCGGCCTAAACCCTTGGTTCTACTTATGATTTCATAGTCGGCCCTGCTAAGCCAGCTTGCCTTTGGCGGTTTTCCCCGGCAACATTCAGGTGTTGCTCCGGTCACGGAGCTGTCCGCAGGGGGGTTTGCGGCAGGGGGACGAGGTCATGTCCCCGCTCGACTGCTGTTTTCCATCGCCATGCCGTGCAGTTGCAACGCCGGGTCTCCGGCTGTTGCGGCGGGTTCTGTCATCCAGCCCGCCGCCCGTCATCTTTTGCCTGTTTTTCGTGTTTTCCGTCGTCTTTCTCCTGCTCCCTGGACCCGAAAACCCTCCATGCGCCACCTCACCATCTCGCTGCGGGTCACCGCCGCCTTTGTCGTCATTCTCGCCATCCTGATCGCCGTCGCCGGCCTGGCCTGGCGCAATGTGCAGTTCCTCGAACAGGCGCAGCGCGACACGGCGCAGAGCTTTGTCATGCTGGATGCGCTGGCCGAACTGGGCCAGGCGATGTCGGACCAGGAAACTGCCGTGCGCGGCTTCGCGCTCTCGGATGACGAAACCCATCTCGACAGCCTCAATATCGGCCGCGATGCCGCCACCCGGCTGCTGGCGCGGCTGAAGGACCTCACTGCCGAAGATCCCGCGCAGCTGGAACGGCTCGATCAGGTGGCGGGCCGCATCGTCGAATGGCAGCGCAAATTCGCCGACACCGTCGTGCCGCGCCTGAAGAACGAAACCCAGCGCGAGCCGGCGTTGCGCACGCTGCGTTCGCCACTCAGCAAGGGCCAGATGGAAGAGATCCGCCTGGTGCTGGAGGAGATGCGCGATGCCGAACGCGGCATCCTCAGCCGCCGCAACCAGGCGCAGGATGATGCCTTCGCCCAGCTGCTGCAGATCTCCGCCATCGGGCTCGGTGCGCTGCTGCTGGTGATCGCGCTGGCGGTCACCATGATCCGCCGGACCGTGGTGCGACCGGTGCAGGGCATGACGACAACGATGCGCGGCCTGGCCGGCGGCGATCTCGATGTTGCCATCACCGGCGCCGAATATGGCGACGAAGTGGGCGAGATGGCGCGCACCCTGCAGGTGTTCAAGGATGGCATGATCGCGCGCCGCGATGCCGAGGCCGAAGTCGAACGCCAGCGCGTGGAATCGGATCAGCGCCGCCAGATGCGCGAGGCGCAGGAACAGGCGGCCGCTGCCGAGATCGCCGATCTGGTCGGTGCCGTGGCGGCGGGCGATATTGCACGTCGCCTGTCGGTCGAAGGCAAGGAAGGCCTCTATCTCGCCATCGCCGAGGGCATCAACAAGCTGGCCGGCGCGGTGGAAGGCATGATCGGCGAGCTGGGCAGCGTGCTCGATGCGATGGCCGATGGCCGGCTCGACCGCCGCATCAGCGGCAATTACGACGGCGCCTTCGGCCGCCTGAAGGACGACACCAACCGCATGGCCGAACGCCTGTCGCAGATCGTCACGCGGCTCGGCACGGCCGCCGGCCAGGTGCGGTCTGCCGCCGATGAAATCTCGGCCGGCAGCCAGGATCTCGCCAGCCGCACGGAAAGCCAGGCCGCCAGTATCGAACAGACCGCGGCCTCGATGCATGAAGTCACGGCGACCGTGAAGCAGAATGCCGACAACGCGCAGGCCGCCAATCAGTTGGCGGTGGCGGCGCGCGACACGGCCGAGAAAGGCGGCAGCGTGGTGAGCGAAGCCGTCGCCGCCGTGACGCAGATCGAACAGAGCGCGCAGAAGATTTCCGACATCGTCGGCCTGATCGACGAGATCGCCTTCCAGACCAATCTGCTCGCGCTCAATGCTTCGGTCGAAGCGGCGCGCGCCGGCGAAGCCGGCAAGGGCTTTGCCGTGGTGGCGCAGGAAGTGCGTGCGCTGGCGCAGCGCTCGGCGAATGCGTCGAAAGACATCAAGGCGCTGATCAGCGCTTCGAATGCGCAGGTGAAAACCGGCGCCGATCTGGTCGGCCGCACCGGTAGTTCGCTGTCCGAGATCGTCGTCGCGATCAAGAAGGTGTCGGATATCGTGGCCGAGATCGCGGCGGCCTCGCGCGAACAGTCCACCGGCCTGGAGCAGATCAACACGGCGGTCGCCGGCATGGACGAGATGACCCAGCGCAATGCCGCGCTGGTGGAAGAAACCACGGCGGCGGCCCAGGCGCTGAACGGCCAGGCCATCGAACTGGCCGATGCGGTCGGCTTCTTCCGCACGGGAGCCGCGACAGAGGCTGCGCCGGCGCCGGCGAGTGCCCCGACGGCGAAGCCCGCCGTCGCAGCGCCGCTCGCCCAGCAGCCGGCAGCGCCAATGAAGCCTCTGACGTCGGTGATCGCGGTGGTCAAACCGGTCGCTGCAGCGCAAGCATCGGCACCGAAAGCCGCGCCGAAGCCCGCGCCCGCAGCGATGCGCAAACCCGCGCCGGCCGTGGCCGCCGATGACGACTGGCAGGAATTCTGAGGGCAGTGCAGCAAAGCTGAACCGGGGCGAGGCGGAGCGTCCGCACCTCGGCGCGACAAATCCAGACGTCACGCTGCTGGTTTTATGATATTTCTGACGGCGACAACCGTGAGCGATATTTTGCCGGCGCGACTAGGGCGGAAACCTGTCACCCATAAAGCCTGATCCCGCCGGCACAGATGCGGGACTTCGGATGAAAGCCAGGTTTGAATGGCCCATCGGTAAACTCGCCGTCGGCATTCCGGCGGCGCTGATCCTGCTGATTCTTGGCCTGGTGGGATATTCCATTCATGCCGAATATCGCCGCAGCGCCGAGAAGGCTTTCGCGGATGCCGCCACCATCGCCAATCTGATCGCCGAATATACCGGCGGCGTGCTCGACACGGCAGACCAGGCCATTGCCGGGATTGCCGGCCGCATCGATGTCACGCGGCTACGGGATGACAGCTACAGCGATGCCGCGCATGACATCCTGACCAGCCCGCTGGTCATGTCGCAGGGTGTCTATGCCTATTACATCCTGGATGCGGATGGCATCAGCCGCCTGTCATCCCGCGCGCCCCGGGAAGCCCCGGTCGATTTCTCAGACAGCCCTGCTTTCCTCGCCCTGAAACGGAATCCGGATCAGGGCCTGTTCATCAGCGACCCGATCAGGGGGCGGGCCGGGCCGGCCCGGGATCGCTGGGTTCTGCAGATCGGCAGGGCGCTGAAAAACGCAGACGGCAGCCTGGTCGGCATCGTCGCGGCCGCCATCTCGATCGAGTCATTGCATGAGACATTCAGTCTGGTGCGGATCGGTCCGGGCAGTCTGATCACCCTGATTCACGACGACGGACATATCGTCGTCACCTCGCCGTATAATGAGGCGCGGATCGGCTACGACCTGAATAACGAACCGGAATACCGCGCGCATCGACCGCTCCAGCAAACCGGCGCTTTCATATCGAAAACCGAGATCGAGGGCGCCACGCGCCTGTCCGCCTATCGCAAGGTTCCGGATCGGCCATTCCTGATCTATGTCGGTTTCTCGGCCGACGATGTTTTCGCGCCATGGCGCGCCTCCGCAATCCGCGAAGCAGCGCTTGCCGGCGTTCTGATTCTCGCGGTGATCCTGTTCGCGGTGGTGCTGGCCCGATCCGCCGGGCGCTGGCGCGCCGAAGTCCTCAAGAATCGTGAGCGGCTCAATCGCATGGTTGGCGCCTCAGGCGAACTGATCCTGATCCGCGACCTCGACACACTGCTGCGCAGCACCGCCAGGCTCTGCCGCGATCTGGTCGGCTCCCATCTCTGCGCCGTGTCGCTGGTGGTGGATGGCATTCCCACCCGTCACGTCACCGATATGTCCGACAAATACGCGGCCTGGCGACATTACAGCACGCGGCCGACAGGTGCGGGGATCTACCGCCTGATCAGCGCCGAGAATCGCCCCCTGCGGCTGACGCAGCGCGAACTGGAGTCGCATCCCGGCTGGCGGGGGTTCGGCGACCAGGCCGGTGTGCATCCTCCGCTGCGGGGCTGGCTGGCGGTGCCGCTGATCGGCAGCGGCGGCGGCAATCTCGGCGTGATCCAGCTCTCGGATAAATTTGCCGGCGAGTTCAGTGCCAGCGACGAGGCCGTGCTGATGCAGATCGGCCAGGTCGCGGCGGCGGCGGTGCAAGGCATTCACCTGCTGGAAGCCGTGGACCAGACCCGTCAGGCCGCCGAGCGTACGGCGCTGGAAGCGGAGCAGGCCCGCACTGAAATCGAATCCATCTTCCGCTCGATGTCGGATGCGTTTTTCAGCGTCGACCATGATTTCCGCATCACCTATCTCAATCCCAGGGCAGAGGTCTTCCTGGCGAAAACAACCGAAGAGCTGGTGGGCCGGAATTTATGGGAGGCTTTTCCCGAAGCGCGTGAAACCGTGCTGTGGAAGGAATACCATGACGTCATGCAGAGTCGGAAGACAGCGGAACTGACCATGCATTACGAACCGCTGCGCAAGTGGTTTGAAATCCGCGCGCAACCGCATAAGGGCGGGATGTCGGTTTATTTCCGCGATGTCACCGAGCGTCATCTGGTGGAAGAGCAGCTCCGCGAAGCCCAGAAGATGGAAGCGATCGGCCAGCTGACCGGCGGCGTGGCGCATGATTTCAATACCCTGCTCACCGTCATCCTGGGCAATACCGACACGCTGGTGAACCGGCTGGCCGACGAGCATCTGCGGCGGCTGGCGGAACTGGTCCAGGCTGCCGCCGAAAAGGCGGCCGACCTGACGCAAAGCCTGCTGGCCTTTGCGCGCCGGCAGGTTCTGACTCCGGAACCCGTCGACGTGGCACGCAAACTGAAGCTGTTGTCGCCGCTGCTGCTGAGCGTTCTCGAACCGGCCATGAAGCTGGAGGTGACCTCCGATCCGGACCTGCCGCTGGCGCTGGTCGATCGCCAGCAGTTCGACACCGCAGTGCTGAATCTGGTGATCAATGCGCGGGATGCGATGCGCAGCCATGGCAGGATCACGGTCACCGCAAAACGCGCGCATCTGGGCCGGCGCCAGCTCGGTCCGAATTCCGATATCGCTCCGGGAAACTATGTTGCGATCGAGGTTCGCGATACCGGTTCCGGCATGTCGCCCGAGGTGCTGCAGCGTGCCTTCGAGCCGTTCTTCACCACCAAGGAGGTCGGCAAGGGCACCGGTCTCGGCCTCAGCATGGTCTACGGCTTCATCAAGCAGTCGCGCGGCCATGTCAGCATACACAGCGCGCTGGATGCCGGAACCACGGTGACGCTGTATCTGCCCTGCGCGGATGTCCCCGCTACGCCTAAAGCCCGCGATACAGATCGTCGAGGTTGAAGCGCAGCATGCGTCCGGGCAGGTCGCTCGGGCGGTACACGCCTTCGCCATCCACCCATTCGAAACCGGCGGCAATGGCCGACAACACCTGCGCGCGGTTGCTCAACCCGTGGACATAGCAGCGCAGTCCGACCTGGGCTGCGCGTTCCACGAAGTCGTTCATCATCTGGATGCGCGCTTCATCGCTTGTCGTATGTCCTGATAGACAGAAGCCAACGCCGCCCAGCCCAATCCCGGCCATCTGTCCGAAATTCCGAAAATCCGGCGGCAGACGCACGATCATGTTGCGGCAGAAGGGTGCCAGCGCCGAGCGGATGTCGATCAGCCTGCTTTGCGGCGCGCCCTCCGGCAGGCCATCCAGCTCGAAGATCAGCAACTGGCGGATCGGGTCCGGAATGTCGCGGCACAGGTTGATATAGGCCTCGCGGTTGGCGCGGCTGGCCAGGGTTTCGAAATGAATCGGCCAGCACAGCAGCACCCGGTTGCCCTGGGCGATGCCGTTCGAAAGATCGCGCAATGCGCTGCGCGCCACGAAAATGTCGAACTCCGCCGGCGACAGCGCATGAGAATATTCTTCGCGCAGCGCACTGTCGGTGATCCGATGCTTGAAGATATTCTCGCCGCTCGCAGTGGCAAAATAGTTCGCAATCGCCTTGTGCCGCAGATTCCACATCGGACGATACATGATGCGGATCGTCGCCAGCGCGGTCGCTTTGTCATACTGGGCGAAGGAGAAATCCGGCAGTTCCTCGTCGGCCAACGGATCCTCAGGCGTCGTCCCGGCCGCCGCCGCGCGCTTTGTCGGTCCGCCCTGGCCGGTAAACGGGTTCTCCGCCGTCAGTCGCTGGATCAGGTCTTTCTTGTTGACGACGTTGAACAGCAGGGAGCCGTCGGTTTCGAAGACGCCGGTGCTGACTTCGGTTGCTTCGGCCACGAAATTCTCGCCGAGCAGCCGGCGGCCGATCTCGTCGGCAATCTCGTGACAGCGCAGCTGCGCCTGCTCCACGGTCAGCGTGGAGAAAATGATCAGAAACGACAGATCGTCGTAGCGCGTAAAAATATCGTCAGGGCCGCAATGCCGCTGGATGGCTTTCTGGGCCACGTCCTGGGCGCGGTCGGCAATGCGCTGCCATTCGCTGTCGCCGACATGCGCGCGGATTTTCTGCATGCCGATCAGGTGGACGTTGCCAGACAATACGGCGCGTCGTTCCCACAGGATGCGATCCAGCCTGTGCAGCAGGGCGTCGGTTTGTGCGGTCTCGGGCCGCGGCGGCGGACGGCGGTCGCGATGCGCATCGGGAATGTCCGGCGTGTCGTCGCTGAACAGACTGCGCAGGTAATCACCCAGTGCCATCAGGGGCTCCTGGCGGCGGCAGCGTCGACGAGGGCGATCAGGTCTTTCGGCAGGAAAGGCTTGGCCAGGACGGTATCGGCGCCAAAGGATTTGGCATAGCCCAGCATATCCATGTTCCGGGTGCGGCCGCCGCCGGAAATCGCGATGATGTAGAGACCCTGCCGGGCCTTGCGCAGCAGGCGGGTGAGTTCCAGTCCATCGGTCACCGGCATCAGGATATCGGTCACGACGATGTCGAACTGCGCCGTTTCGAATGCCTTCAGCGCTTTTTGTCCATCGGCCACATCGGTCACGCTATGGCCAGCGCCGGACAGGGCTAGAACCAGGCTCTCCCGCAACAGGTCTTCATCCTCAACCAGAAGAATGCGCGCCATGCGAAATGTTCCGTATACGTTACTCACGAGTCGCTACAAGCGCGGAACCTGCACCCCCCGCTCGCCCCATGCAAGATATAGCACGCTGTTTCAGTAAAATGATGCAGGTTTTCCACTATTGCAGGTAGTGGAAATAACAGGAGATTCTAGGCGAGGCCTGTTGAAATTGTACTCTTTTTGTTCTATACTTCCGGCCGGTCGGGTCGCTCACCACTGGAGCTGCGACGACCTCAAATGAGCCTGACTTGGGCCTGAATAGACCTGACTTGGACTCCGCTGGACCTGACTCGACACCGGATAGGCCTCACTTGGACTCAAACAGACCTGACTCGCAGGCGTCCGCACCCGGCCGTCCTGACAGGATCTGGCAGTTGGCCGGAGCGACCGCGAAGCTGGACGAAGCGAAACGAACGCCCGCGAAGCTGAACGAAGCGAAACGAACACCCACGAACTCGAACGAACACTGGCGAACACCAACGAACCTCAACGAAGCACTGCGGGGCAGGCTGCAAATCCCAACCATCCTGACCGGAACTGGCAGTATGATCGGGCAGACTGCTCCGGAGTGAATGCCTCCCCAGACGGGTGAAAGATAATGTCCCGCGCCGAACGCCTGCTTGCCCTGATCCAGTGCCTGCGCCGCCACCGCCAGCCGGTCAGCGGCCAGAATCTCGCCAACGAACTCGGCATCTCCTTACGCACGCTGTATCGCGACATCGCCAGCCTGCAGGCCCAGGGCGCCAGCATCGATGGCGAGCCGGGCGTCGGCTATGTGCTGCGGCCGGGCTTCATGCTGCCGCCGCTGATGTTCTCGGAAGAGGAGCTGGAGGCTTTGCTGCTCGGCTCGCGCTGGGTCGCTGAACGCGCCGATGCGCGGCTCGGGGCTGCGGCGCGCAATGCCATCGCCCGGATCGGCGCGGTGCTGCCGGTGGACCTGCGCGACGCGCTCGACAGCGAAAGCTTATTCATAGCCGGCGCGCCGCCGATTGCGGCCGGCGATGCCGAACTGGCAACGATCCGCCAGCTGATCCGCAGCGAACACAAGATGCAGATGGCCTATCGCGACGAGAATGAGCGCGCGAGCACGCGCATCGTCTGGCCGTTTGCGCTGGCCTTTTTCGAGAGCGTGCGCATGGTGGTGGCCTGGTGCGAGCTGCGCCAGGCTTTCCGGCATTTCCGCACCGACCGCATCGTGACACTGACGCCAATCGCGCAGCGCTACCCCAAACGCCGCGCCGCACTGATGAAGGCCTGGCGCGAGGAAGAGGCCATCCGTCGCGCACAATGCGAGGCGGAAGCCGCAGCGGCGGTCGCCTCCATCCCGGAGAGCGATGAGGCGGCGGCGTGAAGACTAACGTATTCAAATAAGACTTATTGAGGAGTGCTAAATAGACAATTATAAATTTCACACATGTACTTGATGTATGTCGATGAAAGTGGCGACACGGGGCTGGGGAATTCTCCAACCCGCTATTTCTCGTTGTCAGGTCTTGTGGTTCATGAGTCTCGTTGGCGTGATTTTATAAACGTGCTTATACAATTTAAGCGCACGATGAAGGAAGTTTATGGTTTGCCAGTACGTGCCGAAATACATGCGTCAGAATTTATAAACTCTCAAGTTTATGGTTTGGAACGCCATATACGGCTTGCCATTTTGCGTAATTTTTTAGATGAACTTGCAAAGTTGGACTACATCTCCATCACGAATGTTGTGGTGGACAAAAACCAGAAGCCAGCAGATTACGACGTCTTCGAACGTGCATGGCAAGCATTGTTCCAACGGTTCGAGAATACTTTGATGTATGGGAATTTTCCCGGAGGACATCGTAACGATTTTGGGATGGTGATTACTGACGCCACCAACGGAAAGAAGCTCACCAGGCTCGTAAGGCGCATGGCAGTTTATAACCCTGTGCCAAATATGTTTGGATTGGGATCGAGGAATTTGCCAATTACAAAAATTATCGAAGATCCGCACGGTAAAAACTCTGCCGAAACACTGCCAATTCAGGCGTGTGATGTGGCTGCGTATTTTCTGGCGCAGTATCATCGACCGAATTCATATATTCGCCGCAGAGGCGCGCAAAATTATTTGGGAAGATTGAAGCCAGTGCTCAATCTTAAGGCCAGCACGAAGAACCAGCTGGGTGTAGTGGTGCTATAGGCCAAAAAGAAGGGAGGGGCTTTCGCCCCTCCGGAGAAATCCTAATCCTAGGATGTGCCTAGTTTCAGATTTCATTGATCAATATAGGATATTACATAAGTAAATTCAATGTGTTAAATCTGAATCAGATTTCAAACACTTACAGGAAGTCGCATACATGCAGTTGCATCTGTCCACCTGGTCCGAAGTCGAGTCCTATCTGAAGCGCTCGACCGGCATCATCATCCCGATCGGTTCGACCGAGCAGCATGGTCCGAACGGGCTGGTCGGCACCGATGCGATCTGCGCCGAAGTCTTTGCCCGCGAAGTCGGCAAACATGCCGATGCCATGGTGGCGCCGACGCTCTCCGTGGGTATGGCGCAGCATCACCTCGCCTTTGCGGGTTCGATGACGCTCCGCCCCTCCACCATGATCGCGGTGATCCGCGACTGGGTGGCCAGTCTGAGCCGTCATGGCTTCGACCGCTTCTTTTTCCTCAACGGCCATGGCGGCAATGTCGCCACGACGACGGCGGCCTTCTCCGAGATTTATGCCGATGCTTCGCTGGCGCCGCCCGGCCACAATGTCCCGAGCATACGCTGCACGATCAAGAACTGGTGGGAAGCGCCGAGCGCCCGACGGCTGTCGAACAGCCTGTTTCCGGGCGAGGAAGGCAGTCATGCCACGCCGTCTGAGGTCAGCGTCACCTTCCATGCCTATCCGGAAGCCGTGAAGCAGGCCGAGATGAGCCCGCGCGTCGCGCCGCAGGGCGGCTTCACCGATGCGGCCGATTATCGCGGCCGTTTCCCCGATGGCCGCATCGGCTCGAATCCGGCGCTCGCCACGGCAGCGCATGGCAAGACCATCATGGATGCCGTGGTGCCGGAACTGGCCGAGAGCTACAGGGCCTTTATCGCGGCGTGATCGCAACAAACGGGAAGCGGGCGCGGGTCTGCTGCGTTAACTAGGCCGCATGACCTCGCTCGCATCGCGCATTGACTCGCTGCCCTGGCCCAGCCTGCTGGAACGGCTCGACAGCCAGGGCTTCGCCACCATCGGGCCGCTTCTCTCGGTGGAGGAATGCGCCGCACTGACGGCGCTCTACGATCAGCCTGAACCGTGGCGCAATCGTGTGGTGATGGCGCGGCACGGTTTCGGCCAGGGCGAGTATCGTTATTTCAAGTACCCGTTGCCCGATGCCGTGCAGACCTTGCGCGAAAACATCTATCCGCAGCTCGCGCCGTTGGCCAATCGCTGGCAGCAGACCGAAAAGTTTCCTGCCGCGCATAGCGACTACATCGCGGCCTGCCATGCGTCCGGACAGTCGCGCCCGACGCCTTTGCTGCTGCGCTACGGTCCGGGCGACTACAACCGCCTGCACCAGGATCTCTATGGCGAGATGGTATTCCCGCTGCAGCTGACTGTGCTGCTCAGCGATCCATCAGAGTTCAGCGGCGGCGAGTTCGTGCTGGTCGAGAACAAGCCGCGCAGCCAGAGCCGTGCCGAGGTGGTGCGGCTGACGCAGGGCGAGGCGGTGATCTTCGCGGTCAACCAGCGCCCGGTAAAGGGCACGCGCGGCAGCTATCGTGTGGCCATGCGACACGGCGTATCTACGTTACACAGCGGCAGCCGCCATACGCTCGGCATCATCTTCCACGATGCTGGCTAGCTTCTGCACGGCCAGGTATGCACCGACAGCGTCTGCTCGCGGCCATCGAGCCGGCGGTCGCCGGCCGAGTCGAATGGCGGCAGGCTCGCGTCATGCAGCCGGGCCTCGGTCAGCGCCGCATCCGACACCGCGACGCAGCAGTTCAGCGCGCGGGTCAGCGTTTCCAGCCGGCTGGCGATGTTGACGGTGTCGCCGACCACGGTGAATTCCAGCCGCTGCGCGCTGCCGACATTTGCCGCCACTACCGGGCCGTAATGCACGCCGACCGACAGCCGCAGCGGCACATGGCCGCGGGCCTGCCGCTTGGCGTTCCAGCGCTCGACCTCGTCCTGTAAGGCGAGCGCGCAACGCACGGCGCGCGCCGCCGCATCGGGCTGGCTGCGGATGCCGCCGAAGGTGGCGAGGAAGCCGTCGCCGAGATATTTGTCGAGCGAGCCGCCATGGGCAAACACCACGCCGCTGCCGCGCTCATGCAGGCTTTTCAGCAGCCGCACCACGCGGTCGGGCGCCATATGCTCCGACAGGCTGGTGAAACCGACGACATCGGCGAACAGCACCGCGACATTGCGGTTGGCCGGCGTGCCGAAGCTCTCCGCGGTGGTCGGGTCGTCCATGATCGCATCGGCCACATCGGGCGCGACATAGCGCGCCAGGTCGGCGCGCGCGATCTCGGCCCGCGTGTGGCGGAACAGCAGGGCGCGCGAACGCCACACGGCGGCGGCCAGCACGGCGGTGGCGATGGCGGTCAGCACCACCTGGTTCAGCAGCTGGAAGTATCCGACATAATAGGGATGGGTGATCAGCTGCAGCAAAGCCTGCGGCGAGTCGCCGATGCCGCGCGGCGTGGGCAGCGTATCGCTACGCATCGCCACCATGATCACGCCGCCCGCCCAGGCCAGGATCGACCAGATGCCGGTCCAGATCACCTGCAGCGGCGAATAGGACAGCGCCGAGCCGACGATCAGCAGCACCAGATAGAGGAATTCGGGTCCGCGCACGCGCATCTGGATCGGAAAGCCGTAATCCAGCCCGCCCGGTGGCGGCAGGATCACCACCGCCGTGACCAGGATGGCATCCAGCACCACGAAGCCGAGACGGATCGGCACGGCATATTTGTGGCGGCGCAGCAGATGCGGCACCCAGCCGAGCAGCAGGAACACCGCGGCGACACCGATGTAATAGAACTGCCGCTGGCCATCGATCGCCAGCAGCAGATAGGCCATCACCACGGCGACGGCGATCAGCCTGGCGCGAAAGGCGAAGACCAGCCCGCGCTGTTCCTCGTCTGAAATGGCGCGGCCGAGCCGGCTGGCGAAGCGGGATACGGCGTGACTGGCGGCCTCGGCCATGAAATTTCGGTCCTCTCCCTGCGCAACAGCCCATCCTGCCGGATCGGAGTCCGCGCAATCTGTGACGGCGGTCAGCAGTTTCCGCGATTGGTCGCACCAGCAGCAGCCACAAACGCGTGATCGCTGCACTGCACATATCTGCAGTCATTGCGCAGAATGAAGCAGGGGTCACGAAAAAACCGCTTTCTGGTCACACGACCTGCATGCTTGCCGCGCTAGGATCAGCACCATAGATGATGCGCAGGGCCAAGCGAGAAGCCCGCGCATTCGGGAACGACCATGGTTGAGTCGCTGCACCGGCAAGGGGCTGGTGCAGCAGCGAGGAAAGGAGCGGCAAATGGACACGCGCAGCACTGCCATTCACCTGATCGGTGCCACGGATGTCTGCTGGCTTGCCGCCGAGCCGGCGCTCAACGACATGCTGGCCGATCCCATGACCCAGCTGCTGATGCGGCGCGACGGCGTGCAGGAATCGGAAATTCGCCGGCTTGCCACCCGCCTGCGTCAGGCCGGCATCCGTCGCCAGACCGAAAGCCGCAACGCGGCCGAAGCCTCGGTTTAATCCGCTGCATTTCCCGACCGGGCCGGCTGCCAAGCCAGCCCGGTCTTTTCAGGTGAAAATATGATAATAATTCTCACTTGCATTTAAGGCGGAGCCGCGATAGGCTCTGTTTAGTCGAGACGGCAGCACGCTGTCGGATCGAAAGCCCGGGTTTCAGCTGAAGAGGCAAGCCATGTCTCGCAAGGCACTGCGTCGCCAAACACCGCTCAGCATGCTGGGCCAGGCTCTGCTGGGCCTGGCGGAAGCCTGCCGCGATATCCGGGTCATTACCCGCGCGGGCTAGGCGCCAGAGATCAGAAGTGGTCGGCGGCAGCTCCTCCCACCCTGCCTGCTGTCGATCTGCGGCCGGTGATGCGTCCCTCGCGCATCCCGGCCGCTTTTCGTTTCAGCAGCCTAGGCGGCGACCACCCAGCCTTCACCATCGAGCTTCACGGCAAAGGGCGTCAGCGCCTTATTCTTGCACGGGCCGATGAAGCACATCCCGTCATGGATGGTGAACAGCGCACCATGGGTGCCGCATTGCAGCGCGTCGCGCCGCAGGTTGAAGAATTTGTCGGGCTGCCAGTCCAGCGGCGTGCGCACATGCGGGCATTCATTCACGTAGCCGAACACGCCACCCATCCAGCGCACCACGAAACACTGAAAGCGCTCCTTGCCCTCGCCGAAGCTGAAGCCTTTCGCATCGGTTTCGCCGAGATCGTCAAAGCGCAGCAGCTTCGTGCCGGGCGGGGGACGATTGGGGCGGGTGGTCATGACGCATCCCACCCCCGCTGTGTCATGGCCGGGCTTGACCCGGCCATCCACGCCTTATCTTTTTGAATCTCGCCAACCATTGCCTGCAATCCAGCCATGTGGATGGCCGGCCAATCTTCCGATTCAAGACTGGGCCCGGCCATGACAATCTTGTTTAGGCAGTCACGCCACCCATTTTACAAATCAGTTTCCACGCCGCTGCATCAACAGGCTGCACCGACAGGCGCGATTGTTTCAGCAGCGACATGTCCTTCAGCTTCGGCTCGGCCTTGATCTGCGCCAGCGTCACCGGCGTTTTCAGCGGCATCAAAGCTTTCACGCTGACCATGCCGAACTTACCGGTCTCGTCGGTCGGATCGGGGTGATACAGCTTGGCGATCTCGACGATGCCGACGATCTGCTTCTCGTCCACCGAATGATAGAAGAAGGCGCGGTCGCCCAGCTGCATCGCCTTCATGTTGTTGGCGGCCTGGTAGTTGCGCACGCCGTTCCAGCTCTCGACCTTTTTCTTGACCTGCTGGTCCCAGGACCAGGCGGAAGGTTCAGATTTCATCAGCCAGTAGTTCATGGATTCTCTTCATATGTTGAATATGCTGATATAGCTAAAAAGTGGGAGAAGGAAAATGACCTTTGCAATCCCTACTAAATTATTAGGAAGCCCGTCAGTTTCTGGTGCAGAAGAGCTATTCGAACAATTCAAAGAATTTTCTTCGCATCGAAAAAATTCGGTGGGAGCCTTTCAAGATAACAGGGTAGTCCCAAAAACGCTGTGGAAAATTCAGTGTTGTATGGAAGGCATTCTTCATCGCACCGTTGCCCTGTGTGATGGAGTTGTCGGCGCATGGAACGGTGAGAACTTTCTTTCTTCAATCATTCTGGCGAGATCAGTGATGGAGACTTCTGCGGTAGCATTTTACTTTTATGGGAAAGTGGATGCAGGTGTAGAGGCTAAAAGCATTGAACTAATAGACGAAGCGGCGATGGACGTCTCATTCACTTCGCGATACGAGCCATTCAAAGATATCTCGTCACGACAAATACCTAATATTGTGACTCTAATTGATAAGCTCAGGAATATTGCTCCTGATAAGAACGGGCCAGATTTGCGGAAGTCGTATGATTGGCTATCAGAGTATGCCCACCCCAATTATCCGGGAACGATGAGCTTCTTTGGTATTCTCGATCAAGAAAAATATACAAAGCATTTTTCAGAAAAGAACGGATTAACTGATCATATAGCTGCAAATATCCTAGCTGGCTTCTCGAGTTTTGCTTTTGTAGAGTTTACGCGACGAAAAATGGAACGCCTATATCCGGTAATCGAAAAGATTGTCCAACCGGTATCTTAGCCTTCCACCTTGAACGGTCGCGCTAGCAGGGCCGCCAACATGTCGTCGATCACTCTGTCTTTATGCAACACGGCATCCACCGCCGCGCAGATCGGCATATCCACGCCATGCTTGCCAGCCAGCGCTTCGATGGCGCGCGCGGTGTGTACGCCTTCGGCGACCGTGCGGCGCGCGCCCATGATCTGCTCCAGCGTCTGGCCTTCGCCCAGCGCAATACCCAATGAAAGATTGCGCGACTGCGTGCCCGAACAGGTCAGTACCAGATCGCCCAGGCCCGACAGGCCCATCAGGGTTTCGCGTTTCGCGCCGAGCGCCAGACCAAGGCGGCTCATTTCCGCCAGGCCGCGCGTGATCAGGGCGGCGCGTGCATTGTCGCCGAGTTTCCTGCCGATCACGATGCCGCAGGCAATCGCCAGTACATTCTTGACCGCGCCGCCGATCTGCGCGCCGGTGACATCATCCGACAGATACGGCCGGAAGGTCGGCCGGCCGAGCCGCTGCACCAGAGCCGCGCCCAAAGCTGCATCGGCGCAGGCCAGCGTGCTGGCGGCAGGAAGCCCGCGCGCCACTTCGCTGGCAAAGTTGGGACCGCTTAAAATCGCCAGCGGCCGGCCGGGCAGCTTTTCGGCCAGCACGTCGCTGGGCAGCAATCCGGTGCTGATCTCGATGCCTTTGGCGGCGATCACGATAGGCGCGGCCTGCGGCAGACTGTTGCGGATCGCCTCGGCAAACGTACGCAACGTCTGCGTCGGCACCGCGAGCACCAGCGCGTCGCAGTCTTTCAGTGCAGCCAGATCGCCGGTCGCTGTCAGGCCCGCCGGCAGCTTCACGTCGGGCAGGTAGATCGGATTGGCCTGCGCGGCGTTGATGCTGTCGACCACCTCGGCATTGCGCGCCCAGAGGATCGTATCGCCCTGTTCAGCCGAGAGCGCCGCCAGTGCAGTTCCCCAGGCGCCGCCGCCGATCACACCAATACGCTTCAAGCTTTCACTCCGGCATAAGGTTTCGCGGCGGCCATGGCATCGAGCGGCCAGCGCGCACGGGCCGGCGCTTCGAGATCGTCGATCAGGCCGAGGCGGAAGCGTTCGAGTCCGGCCCAGGCGATCATCGCGCCATTATCCGTGCAGAGTTTCATCGGCGGTGCAGTGAAACGCATGCCGAATTCACCGGCAAGATTCACCAGGCCGTGGCGCAGGGTCGCATTGGCCGCCACGCCACCGGCAACAACGAAATGTTTGCCGGCAGCACCATGCGCGGCATCGAACAGCGCGATGGCATTTGTCGCCCGATCCAGGATCACGGCCATGACGGTCTGCTGGAAGCTGGCGGCGAGATCGGCCTTGTCCTGCTCGGATGGACTGGCGCCGCAGCTTTCGAGTGCCAGCCGCACGGCGGTCTTGAGGCCCGAGAAACTGAAATCGCAGCCCGACTTGCCTTTCAGCGGCAGCGGCAGATGGAAGCGCGTTGCATTCCCCCGCTTTGCCATCGCCTCGATGGCGGGGCCGCCGGGATAACCCAGGCCGAGCAGCTTCGCCGTCTTGTCAAACGCCTCGCCGGCCGCATCATCGATGGTAGTGCCGAGGCGTTTGTATTGCCCGACGCCTTCGACAATCAGGAACTGGCAATGCCCGCCGGAGACCAGCAGCAGGAGATACGGGAAGGGCACGTCTTCGCTGATCCGCACCGAGAGCGCATGGCCCTCCAGGTGATTGACGGCAATGAGTGGCTTGCCGCTGGCATAGGCCAGCGCCTTGGCGGTCATCAGCCCGACCATGACGCCGCCGATCAGGCCGGGCCCGGCCGTGGCGGCGATGGCATCCAGATCGGCCAGCTCCAGCCCGGCCTCGGCCAGCGCTTCCGCCACCAGTCCATCCAGATGCTCAATATGGGCGCGGGAGGCGATTTCGGGCACCACGCCGCCATAGGGCGCGTGTTCCCTCAGTTGCGAGAACAGGCTATGACTGAGGATGCGGCGCGACGGGTCGGCCGCGTCCTGAACGATGGCGCAGGCGGTTTCGTCGCAACTGGTTTCGATGCCGAGCACGCGCATCGCAGATTGTCCGCTCCGTCAGATATTAGAGTGAGTAGGCCTTAACATTATGACGCCAAGCCAGCAAGTGAAGCCCGAAAAGCCCGTCCTGAATATCGGGACGCGTGGCTCGCCGCTGGCGCTGGCCCAGGCGCATGAAACCCGCGACCGGCTGCTCAAGTCGCATGCCGGCCTGCGCGAGGACCAGATCGCCATCCGGGTGATCAAGACTACGGGCGACCAGATCCAGGACCGCGCGCTGGCCGAGGCTGGCGGCAAGGGGCTGTTCACCAAGGAGATCGAAGAAGCGCTGCTGTCGGGTGAAATCGACCTCGCGGTGCATTCGATGAAGGATATGCCGACGGCCTTGCCCAAAGGCCTGATGATGGGCGCCTATCTGCCGCGCGAAGACGTACGCGATGTACTGCTGGCCATGCAGCCGATGAGTCTCGCCGAGATTCCGCAGGGCGCGACCGTGGGCACGGCATCTTTGCGCCGCAAAGCCTTCCTGCTGGCGCGGCGGCCCGACCTGAAGGTCGTCACCTTCCGCGGCAATGTGCAGACCCGCCTGCGCAAGCTGGAAGCCGGCGATGTCGCTGCCACCTTCCTGGCCATGGCCGGACTCAATCGCCTCAAGATCGCGCCGCCGGGCATGCGGGTGCTGCAGACCGACGAGATGCTGCCCGCCGTGGCACAAGGCGCCATCGGCATCGAATGCCGCGAGAATGATGCGCGGGTGATGGATTATCTGAAACCATTGGATGACGCCGCCACCCGCATGCGCGTCGAAGCCGAGCGTGCGCTGCTCGCCGTGCTTGATGGCTCCTGCCGCACGCCGATTGCTGCCCTGGCCGAACTCGATGGCGTCGGCCTGCGCCTGCGCGGCGCGATTGCGCGTCCTGATGGCACGGATCTGATCGAGATAGAACGCCGCGGCAATGCGCGCGACGGCGTGAAAATGGGCCAGGATGCCGGCGCGGAACTGAAAAGCCGCATCGGCCCGGATTTCTTCACAGTGTGAAGATGCGCCTGCTGCTGACACGGCCCGAAGCTGAATCGCAGAGCCTGCGCGACCGGCTGCAGGCGCTGGGCCATGCGGTCGACGCCGCGCCGATGCTGGCGATCCGGCAGAAACATGATACCGGCGACGAACTGCAGGCCGCATTGCAAGGCGTCACGGCGTTGCTGTTCACCTCGGCCAACGGCGTGCGCGCCTTTGCCGATGCCAATCCGCAGCGTGACCTGATGGTCTATGCCGTTGGTCCGGCCAGTGCGCTGGCAGCACAGGCCGCCGGATTTACGCGGGTCGAGGCGGCCGGCGGCGATGTCGATCTGCTGGCGGGTCTTGTGCGCGCGCGGCACTCCCGCGGCTCTGGAGCGTTATTGCATGCGGCGGGTTCGGCCCGGGCCGGCGATCTGCAGGCCATGCTGCAACAGGATGGCTATGACGTGCGCCGCGTGGTGCTTTACGATGCCGAGACTGCGATTCAACTCCCGCCTGCGGTGGCCGCGCGGTTCGCGGCGAAAGGCTATGACGGCGTGCTGTTTTTCTCTCCCCGCACGGCGGCCACATTTGTTAGTTTGGTTCAGGCAGCCGGCATTGCCGGCGGCGCGGCAGTGGCAACGGCCTATTGCTTGAGCGACAATGTCGCACGCGAAGCCGCCGCGCTGCCCTGGGCGGCGGTGAAAGTGGCGCAGAGTCCCGGCGAGGCCGAACTCGTGGCCCTGCTGCAGTCATAATCAGGAGTCACGATGAGCGAGAAGCCGCAGGAAAAGATCATCGATGCCGAGGTCGAGCCGCTGGGCAAGAGCGGCAGCGGCTCGGGCCGCAGCCTGCGTATCGCACTTTATCTCATCGCCGCCGTGATGCTCTCGGTGGCGATTGCCATCGGCTATCATTTCGCGGTCAGCGGCCGGCTCGATGATCTGTTCGGCAATGCTGCGCCGTCAGCTTCTGCGCCGCGCCCTGCCGAACCTCCGCCGTCCGCCGCGACGCCTGCGCCTTCAGCGCCATCCGTGGTGCCGATGTCGACACGCGATGCGCGGCTCGACCAGCTGGAAAGCCGGTTCTCCAGCCTGACCGCCAGCCTCGAACGGCTGCAGCAGCTGCCGGCGGCCAATGCCGCCGATCCGCAGAAGCTGCACGATATCGAGCAGCAGGTGCTGGCGTTGCGCGCCGCGCTGGATACCGCCACGGCGCAGCGCACGGCATTGCAAGGCCAGGTCGCAGAACTCCAAGGGCGTATGACGGCGCTGAGCGAGGCGCGTCTCGCAAGCTTGCGCGAACCGCTGGTGCAACTGATCGGCTGGAGCGAGCTGCGCGAACATGCCCGTCGCGGCGAAACTTTTGCGCGCGAAGCGACAGCGCTGGGCAGTTACGCAGAAGCGCAGGGCGGCAACCTGAAGACCGCCTTTGCGGATCTGCAGCCCTTTGCCGAACAGCCGGCGCCATCCGCCGCGGCCCTGGCTGGCCGCTTCACCGCGCTGGCCGAACAGCAGCGCGCCACGCCCGCCGCCACCGATGCGACCGCTGCGGCCGACAAGGCCTGGTGGCAGCGCGCGGTCGACAAGCTGAGCGGCCTGGTCAGCATCCGCCGCGCCGGTGCGCCCGATGCCGCCACCGTCGATGGCCGGCTCGATCTGGCAACCGCTGCGCTGGCGCAGGGCGACCTGAAAGCCGCTGTCGCGGAGCTTGATGGTCTCACTCTGATCGCACCGCTGAACGACTGGCGCGCACAGGCGCAGGCGCGGCTCAAGCTGGATGCGGCACTGGATGCCTATGGCGCCGCGTTGCGCGCGCATCTGACGGTACAGTGACATGATGCGTCTGCTGCGCGGCGCGCTGGTTCTGATCGCGCTGATGGCGCTGGCCGGCGCTGCGGCCTGGATTGCCGATCAGCCCGGCCGTGTCGAAGTGACCTGGTTCGGCTATGAGATCGCTGCACCGGCGCCGCTCCTGGCGCTTGGCCTGTTGCTGCTCGCCTTGGCCGCTTTCATCCTGACCTGGGCGCTGGCCTGGGCGGCAGCCTTGCCGCAGCGCCGCCGGCTGAAGCGCCAGCAGAAGGGTTATACCAATTTCGCCGCCGGTATGGTGGCGGTCGCCGCCGGCGAAGCCGACCGCGCGCTGGCGCTGGCCGACAAGGCGCGCAAGCAGCTGGACGATCCGGCGCTGTCGCGCCTGCTGGTGGCGCATGCCGCGCAGCTGAAGGGCGATGCGGCACTGGCGCATGAGGCTTATCTGGCGCTGAGCCAGGATCCCGGCACGGCCTTCCTGGGTACGCGAGGGCTGCTGGCCGATGCGCGGCGCGGCAACGATCGTGTCACAGCACTCGAACAGGCGCAGCGCGCCTCGCGCTTGCGGCCGTCCTCGCCCTTTGCGGCCGAGGCTGAGTTGCAGTTGCTGGTGGAGGCCGGCGACTGGGATGCCGCGCGCAAGCGGCTCGAACTGGCGCGCAAGAAAAAAGCCGTCACGCGCGAAGCAGCCGCCGCATTGTCGGCGCGGCTCGATCTGGCCGAAGCGCAGGCCGCCTTGCTGCGCAACGATCATCGCATGGCAAAGCAGTGGGCCGAGCGTGCCGCGAAAGTGCTGCCCGATCACCCGGTGCCGCCGGTGCTGATGGCGCGCGCCGCCGACCATCACAATGCGCGCGAAGCCGCCAGCTTCCATCTCAAGCGCGCCTTTGCACGCGCGCCGTCGGAAGCGCTGGCCGAGGCCTGGCTGATGCTGCAGCGTGAGACGCCGGCCGACAAGCTGATGGCCAAAGCGGAAGAGTTTGTCGCCGAGCGCCGGCCGGAAGTGGCGAGCCAGCTGTTGTTCGCTGCCGCGGCTTTGCAGATCCGCGATTTCGCGGCGGCGCGCAGCGCGCTCAACAAGGCGGGACCCTCCGGCGGCGCCTGGGCGGCGCGGCTGCTGGCAAAGCTGGCTGAAGACAGTGACGGCGATGCCACGGCGGCCGATCACTGGCACAGCATCGCGGGCCAGCATGCGCTGTGGCAATGCGGCCATTGCGGCACCGGCGCGGCCGATTTGTCGCTGCTCTGCCCGGCTTGCGGCAGTTTCGACACGCTCGATCCGACGCGGCTCGGCGAAGCTTTGCCGCTGGCCGCACCGCCGCGCACGCTGCTGCTCGAACGGAAAGCCTGATCAGGCGTCTCTGTCTGCCCAGTCCTTGTCGGTCCGGGGCAGCAGGTCGTAGGGCAGCCTGAAGCCGGGCAGGGCTGCGATCCGCGCCCACCAGGCTTTCACCTGCGGCCAGGCAGAGACATCGAAATTGGCTTCCGCCATATGCGCCACCACGCCGAAGACGGCGATATCGGCAATCGTCGGCTGCGTGCCGACCAGATAGTCCCTGCCCGCCAGCAGGTCGTTCAGCACTTCCAGGCCCATCTCGGCCCATTTGCGGTGATAATCCACCACCGCCTGATCTGGCTTGGCGAAGCGTTCAAAGAAGCGCGAGCGGTTGATGCCGGGCTCAAGCCGATCGCTTTCCCAGACCAGCCATTCGCGGATGCGCTGGCGCTCCTGGGCGTCGGCGGGTGCGAATTTGCCGGTCTGCTCGGCGATATATTCCAGGATGGTGTTGGCCTGGCACATGTTGAAGCCGCCATGCACAATGGCCGGCACCTGGCCGTAGCGGTTGATCTTCAGGAAGTCGGGGCTCTTGTGCTGGCCCTTGGCCAGGTCGATATGGCGGTAGTCAAACTCCAGCCCGCAGAGCGCGAACATCAGTCCGACCTTATAGGTCGGGGCGGATAGGAAACTGCCGTAAAGCGTATAAGCGGCGGCCATGATGCAACGTTACCCCCGAAATCCTGTCCCGTTCACACTTCGCCGCCCCCCGGCGACGGATTGACGCCCCCGGCAGCAAGTGCTTGGCCGGCAGCCCGAATTTTGGCCGATCTTGCGGCTTTTTTTTTT
>Ga0208492_1000229_pt1 | contig 54967 bp, 53 predicted proteins | sample Subbioar_CSW14AB_FD_184820 | JGI IMG/M metagenome (GOLD analysis project Ga0208492, IMG submission 184820) | Serpentinite rock and fluid subsurface biosphere microbial communities from McLaughlin Reserve, California, USA - CR12Mar_CSW14AB (SPAdes) | ecosystem: Environmental > Terrestrial > Deep... | reverse complement strand
CACGACGACGGGACCGTCGTCGTGCTCCGCGGCGAGCGACACGTCGATCTCGGCCGACTCCTGGGTGGTCTTGTCGAGCTCCAGGTAGGCCATGCCGGCCGGCTCGCCGTCCACCCGCGCGGCGATCACGCGCGTCGCGCGGTACGGCGTCTCGCGCCACCGGACGATCAGCTCCCGCGGATCGTCGTCGTGCAGGTCGGTGCCGGACTCGCGCCGCCACGCCTGGTTCGACAGCTCCGCGAGGGCGACGAACTCCGCCGCCTCCGGGGCGTCGAGCGTCTCGGGCACGGCGACCGGCTCGATCCGGATGTCCATCACAGTTCCTTCTTCCACTCGCCCGACGCGGCCGCGGGAGCGAACCCGACGGCCTCGTTCACGTCGAGCATGAACCTGTTCTCCTCGGCGTTGAACGTCATGACCCGCGGCGAGGTCGGCACGAGCTCGTGCCAGCGGATCAGGCCGAGGCACTTCACGATCGTGCCGAGGCGGTGCCCGCGGTGCTCCGGCAGCACGAGCGTTCCGTAGTTCTGCGTCGGGCGCGAGCGGTCACGTCCGATCACGAGCTCGTTGAACGCGGCGACGGCGCCGGTCGGCTCGTGGACGACCGCCGCGACCGCCATGAGCTGGCCGGCGTCGGCCTGGAGCCGCTCGCGGTAGCGGATGCGCTCCGCGTCCCAGGCCTCGGGCTCCCAGTCGAGCTCTCCGCTCGGCACATCCGTGGCCATCCTGCCCACGGCGTAGGCGTAGCCGTCCACGAGCTCGTCGGCGGCCGGCGACGGCCACCACACCGGGCGGTACTCGGGCCCGGCCGCGGCCAGCGCGGTCTCGAGCATCCGCTCGGCACGCGTCAGCGACGCCGCGAACTCGAACGTGCTGACGCGCTCGACCTGACCCAGCGTGTACCCGTGCCGAAGCAGACGCCGCGTGCTGTCCGCCTCGAGCGGGACGGAGCCGATGCCCGCCGGCGACGGGAGGCGTTCGCCCGGCACGTCGATCGTGGTGAGGTTCCAGGTGTACAGCACCGAGCGGCCGGCGTCGCGCGCGAGGCGCTCGGCCTCCTCGATCAGCGCGTCCTCGATGCCCGCGCCGCGGGCGTCGGGCGCGACGTGGAAGCCCGCGTTCGCGGAGCGCTCGCCGTCGAGCGGGACGTCGAGCTCGAGGACGCCGACCACGCGGTCCTCGAGCCGCGCCAGGCGGACCCGGCGGTCGACGTACCGGGTGGCGCGCAGGCCGGCGAGCCACTCCGCGGGCTCGGCGTCGAACAGCGTCGTGCCGGTGTCGTGCCGCAGGGCGTCGGTCATGACGCGCGCCGCGGCGAGGAGGTCGGCGGCCTCGGGGGCGTCGACCGAGGAGGGGAGCCGGAGCGCGTCGATGCGCAGGCCGGCGAGAAGGGATCCCGTCGTGGGGGACATGGTGGAGCTTTCCTTCCGGATGGAGGTTCGGCCGGGCGGGGGATCGCCCCGCCCGGCCGGGGTGGGGTTCGTCAGCGGCCGAACTGGCCGGTGTAGGCGATCAGGCCGCTGGCGGCGCGGGCCCGTTCGAGGGCCGCGCGGTGTTCGCGGATCGCGCGCTCGGCGAGGGCCTCGCGCAGGTCGCGGCGTTCGATCGTCTCGGCGTCGCGCGGCTCGGGGCGGGTGCCCCACAGCAGCAGCTTGAGACCGATCCACATGGCCACCCGGTCGGGAAGCGCGGTGCGTGCAGAGCGGTTCTGCAGCGCCTGCGCGGCCTGTTGGGGAGGCCCCGGCGGATGCGACGTGCGCGCCGCGAGGCTCTCGGCCTCGTGGCGGTTGTCGCGGCGACCGGTGATGAGCGTGTTCGACATGGTGTTCTCCTCAGGAGCGCCCCGGACAGGGGCGGATGGACGTCCCCACGGCTCGGGGGACGGGGATTGCGGCGACCCTCGCGGAGAAGCGGGATCGCGGAAGGCGCGGACCGCGGAGGCCGGGTCAGGCGCGGAACCGACGGAGTCGGCGCGGGGACCATGCGGCGCGGGCGGTCATGACGACCGGCGGAGGCGCGGCGGAGGTCCGGAGGCGGGGCCGGGTCGCCCGGGGCGGGCGACGGCGGGCGTCAGCCGAGGATGCGCGCGGCGCGGTGCGCCGCATCGAGCGCGCGGATGGGGTCGGACGCCTTTCCGGTGAACCGGGTCACTGGTGCAGTGATCATGAACATGACGCCCTCCTCTCGATCTCGCGGGCTTGCGGAGAATGACGCTATAGCGGCGTGGATGTCGTCGTCAAGCGGATTCTCAGATTCGATGCGAACCGCGTTCGCGCTGCGCGGTGCGGCGAGGCCCGTCCGGTAGCGTGAATCCCGGCGATTTCCAGGGATCGCGGCCCCGTGCGGGCACCGGAATCGAGAGGACCGCGGATGCACCTGAAGAGCGTGACGCTCAAGGGCTTCAAGTCGTTCGCGCAGCCCACCACGTTCGCGCTCGAGCCGGGTGTGACCGCGATCGTGGGGCCCAACGGATCCGGCAAGTCCAACGTCGTCGACGCGCTCGCGTGGGTGATGGGCGAGCAGGGCGCCAAGACCCTGCGCGGCGGCAAGATGGAGGACGTCATCTTCGCCGGCACGGCGACGCGCGGGCCGCTCGGCCGCGCCGAGGTGCAGCTCACGATCGACAACTCGGACGGCGCCCTGCCGATCGAGTACAGCGAGGTGACGATCAGCCGCACGCTGTTCCGCAACGGCTCGAGCGAGTACGCGATCAACGGCGAGTCCTGCCGCCTGCTCGACGTCCAGGAGCTCCTGAGCGATTCGGGTCTGGGGCGCGAGATGCACGTGATCGTCGGCCAGGGCCGCCTCGACGCGGTCCTGCAGGCGACCCCCGAGGACCGGCGCGGGTTCATCGAGGAGGCCGCGGGCATCCTGAAGCACCGCCGCCGCAAGGAGAAGACCCTCCGCAAGCTCGAGGCGATGGAGCAGAACCTGACGCGCCTGAGCGACCTGGCGGGGGAGATCCGCCGGCAGCTCAAGCCCCTCGGCAAGCAGGCCGAGATCGCGCGCGAGGCGCAGACCATCGCGGCGATCGTGCGCGACGCCAAGGCGCGCCTGCTGGCCGACGAGGTCGTTCAGCTGCGCGCCGCGCTCGCGGACCACGCGCGCAGCGAGCAGGAGCGCCACACCGAGCGCCTGGTGCTGCAGGAGCAGGCCGACGGCGTGCGCGCCCGCATCGCGCAGCTCGAACGAGAGCAGAACGCCGAGGCGGTCGACGAGGCCCGGCGCGTGGCGTTCGCGCTCGAGCAGGTGCAGGAGCGGCTGCGCGGCCTGTACACGCTGGCCAACCAGCGCCTGGCGCTGCTCGGCGCCGACGAGGACCCGAGCACGGTGGCCGTCACGGTCACGCAGGCCGCGATCGACGAGGCGCGTGCGGAGATCACGCAGATCTCCGACGGTCTGGGCGATGCGCAGGACGCCGTCCAGGAGGCCGCGCGCGCCGTGATGCGCGCGCGGGCCGAGCTCGACGCGCTCGACGCCGACATCGCCGAGCAGAGCGCGCTCGTGTCGGAGCACGACATGCGCCTGACCGCCCTGCGCGGCTCGGCGGAGGCGGCGCAGTCCGCGCTCGCGGCCGTGCGCGGCGCGGTGCTGCGTCAGCAGAACGCGCTCGACGCGGCCGACCAGCGCCGGATCGAGGCCGCCGAGGCGCTCGAGCAGATCGACCCCGCCGTGGTGTCCGAGGGCACCGCCGCCGAGCACCAGGCGGCGTACGAGGCCGCGCAGCGCGAGACCGCGGACGCCGAGGCCGAGCTGGAGCGGATCCGCGAGGCCCACCGCACGGCCGAGCGCGAGGCCGACGCCCTGACGGCGAAGGTCGCGGCGCTGTCGAGCGCGCTCGACGTCCAGAACGGCGCGGCGGCGCTCGTGGCGCGCGGGGGCGAGGGCGTGCGCGGGCTCGTGGGCGACGCGGTGCACGTCGACGCGGGCTACGAGGCCGCCGTCGCGGCGGTGCTCGGCACCCTCGCCGAGGGCGTGCTCGTGGACTCGCGCGCCGCGGCGTACGCCGTCGCCGAGGGCGCCGCGGAGTTCGGCGTGCTCGACATCGTGATCGCCGAGGCGGACGTCGACGCCGCCGCGCTTCCGTCGGTCGCAGGCGTCGTCCGGGCGCGCGACGTCGTGCGCGCGCCCGAGGGCGTGCTGCGCATCCTGGACCACGTGGCCATCGCGGACGACCTCGCAGCGGCCCGCGCCGCGTTCGACGCCGCGGGCGCGGACGTCGGCGGCCGGCTCGTCGTGGTGACCCGTGCGGGCGAGGTGTGCACGGCGCAGACACTGCGCGCGGGCACGGGGGAGCGATCGCGGCTCGAGCTGCAGGCGGAGCGCGACGCGGCCGCCGCGCGGCTTGACGAGGTCCGCGTGCAGGTCGAGGCCCTGACGGTCGAGCGCAGCGAGGCGAACGAGCGCCTGCAGACCGCGCGCCGCGTCGGCAAGGAGGCGCTGCAGGCGCTGCGCGAGCACGATGCGCAGCTCGCGCAGCACGCCGAGCAGCTCAACCGCGCCACGGTGCGCCACGAGTCGGCCGTCGCGGAGTGCGAGCGGCTCGAGGCGGGACTCGCCCAGGCGCAGGGGGCGGTCGCCGACGCCGAGACCAAGGCCAAGGCCGCCGCGGACGAGCTCAACCGGGCGCTCGAGAAGCCTCGTCCCATCCTCGACGCCTCGGCGCGCGACGGGTATCTCGCGGCCCTCGACGCGGCCCGCGAGGAGGAGATGCGCGCGCGCCTGGAGGTCGAGACGCTCCGCGAGCGCGTCCGGGCCGCCGAGGCGCGCGCGGCGAGTCTGGAGCGCCAGCGCGAGCGGGAGCGCGAGGCGGCCGCTCAGGCGGCCCGCCGTGCCGTGATCCGCCGCGCCCAGCGCGAGATCGCGGAGGGCGTCGCGGCCGAGCTGCCGCACCTGCTGGACTCCGTGGACCGGTCGGTCGCGGAGGCCCGCCTGGCGCTGGCCGAGGCCGAGAGCGCGCGCAGCGCGGTGTCGAGCGAGCTGCGCGAGCTGCGCGGCCAGGAGGCGGCCCTGCGCGAGCGCCTCACCGGGCTGACCGAGAGCGTGCACGGCCTCGAGCTCCAGATCCACGAGAAGAAGCTGCACATCACGAGCCTGCTCGAGCGCGTGTCGAGCGAGCTGGGCCTGAACGAGGACGTGCTGGTCTCGGAATACGGTCCGGACCAGCCGGTTCCCCGCGATGTGACCGACATCGGCACGCCGGACGACGCGCACGCCGAGAGCGCGGAACATGCCGCGGACGACATGCCCGCCACGCTGCCGTACGACCGGCGCATGCAGGAGCGCCGCCTCCGCGACGCGGAGCGCAAGCTCGCGCAGCTGGGGCGGGTGAACCCGCTGGCGCTCGAGGAGTTCGCCGCGCTGGAGCAGCGGCACAGGTTCCTCACGGAGCAGCTGGACGACCTCCTGCAGACCCGCAAGGACCTGATGACGATCATCGCGGACCTGGACGAGCGCATGCAGGTGATCTTCGAGGCCGCGTTCGAGGACACGAAGACCGCGTTCGCCGAGGTCTTCCCGATCCTGTTCCCCGGCGGCACGGGATCCATCGCGCTCACCGACCCCGAGAACATGCTCACGACGGGCATCGAGGTCTCGGTGCGGCCGGTGGGCAAGAAGATCGAGCGGCTCTCCCTGCTGTCCGGAGGCGAGCGGTCGCTCGCCGCTGTGGCGTTCCTCACCGCGATCTTCAAGGCGCGGCCCAGCCCGTTCTACATCCTGGACGAGGTCGAGGCGGCGCTTGACGACGCCAACCTCGGGCGCCTGCTGGGCGTGTTCGAGCAGCTGCGCGAGTCCAGCCAGCTGATCGTGATCACGCACCAGAAGCGCACGATGGAGATCGCGGACGCGCTGTACGGCGTCTCGATGCGCCAGGACGGCGTCTCGGCCGTCGTCGGCCAGCGGATCTCCGAGCGCGCGGCCTCGTGAGCGCTGCGCCCGCGCCCGATCGACTCGAGGCGTTCGACCGGCTCGCGCCGCGCCTGCGCCGGCGCCCCGACGTCGAGGCGCACGATCTCGTGGCCGCCGACGCGAGCGACCGGCTCATCCTGAGCGAGGCGGGCGATCTCGGCGACGAGGTCGTGGTGATCGGCGACCGATACGGCGCGATCACGCTCTCGCTGCTGGCCGCCCAGCCGGACATCCGGATCCGCGTGCATCAGGATGCGATCACGGGGGAGCGGGCCCTGCGGCTCAACGCCGAGGAGCTCGGGCTCCCGCTCGATCGGGTCGCCTGGCAAGACCTCGGCCCGGAGCTGGCGGAGGGAGCCGCGACCGCGCTCATGCAGCTGCCGCGCTCTCTGGACGCGCTCGACGAGATCGCCCAGGTCGTCGCGGCGTCCGCGGCGCCCGGTGCCCGCCTCGTCGCGGGCGGGCGCGTCAAGCACATGACGCTCGCGATGAACGACGTGCTCGCGCGCCACTTCGAGGAGGTGACCGCCAGCCGGGCGGCGAGCAAGTCGCGCGTGCTGCACGCGTCGGGCCCGATCCCGACGGAGCCGTCATGGCCCCGGCGTCAGGAGCACTCCGATCCGCGCATCACGGTCTGCGCGCACGGCGCCGCGTTCGCCGGGACGTCGATCGACATCGGCACGCGCTTCCTGCTGCGGTTCCTGCCGGACATGCGGGAGGCGGCCTCGGCGATCGACCTCGCGTGCGGCACCGGCGTCCTGGCGACCATGCTGGCGCGCGAGCGGCCCGGCATCCGGGTCGTCGCGACGGACCAGTCCGCCGCCGCAGTCGCCTCCGCCCGCGCCACCGCCGCGGCGAACGGCGTCGCCGACCGCGTCGACGTCGTGCGCGACGACGGGCTCGGATCGCAGCCCGGTGCGTCGGCCGACCTCATCCTGCTCAACCCGCCGTTCCATTCGGGCGCCGCGGTCACAGAAGCGATCGCCCCGCGGCTGTTCGCCGACGCGGCGCGCGTGCTGCGCCCCGGCGGGGAGCTGTGGTGCGTGTACAACTCGCACCTCGGCTACCGCCCGATCCTCGAGCGCCTCGTCGGCCCGACCCGTCAGGCCGGCCGCAACCCGAAGTTCACGGTGACCGCGAGCGTGCGTCGCGCGGACTGAGGCGCGTCAGCGGCCGAGGACCTCGGAGTAGAGCTTGATGGTGCGGTCGGCGATCGACAGCCACGAGAACTCGCGCTCGGCCCGCTCGCGGCCGGCCTCGCCCAGCGCGCGGGCGCGGTCGGGGTCCGAGACCATGTCGGTCAGGGCGGCGGCGAGATCCGCGACGAAGCGGTCCGGGTCGGTCGGGGTGCCGGTGCCGTCGTCGAGCTGGTCGATCGGCACGATCGTGCCCGTGACGCCGTCGGCCACGACCTCGGGGATGCCGCCGGTGCGGGTCCCGACGACCGGGGCGCCGCACGCCATGGCCTCGAGGTTCACGATGCCGAGCGGCTCGTACACGGAGGGGCATACGAACGTCGTCGCGGCGCTCAGCAGGGCGCACAGCTCGGGGCGCGGCAGGTGGCGGTCGATCCACACGACGCCGGAGCGCTCCTGGCGCAGCTCGGCGACCAGGCCCTCGACCTCCGCCATGATCTCGGGGGTGTCCGGGGCGCCGGCGCACAGCACCAGCTGCACCTCGGGCGGCAGCAGGCGCGCCGCGCGCAGCAGGTACGGCAGGCCCTTCTGGCGCGTGATGCGACCGACGAACACGACGGACGGGCGATCCGGGTCGACCCCCAGCGCACGGACCGTGTCGGGGTCGTCGACGCGCTGCCAGGCGCTGAGGTCGATGCCGTTGTAGACGACCTTGACGCGGTCCGGCTCGAGGTCCGGGTAGACGCGCAGCAGGTCGCGCCGCATGCCCTCGCTCACGGCGACGACCGCGTCCGCCTGCGTCAGCGCGTCCCGCTCGATCCAGCTCGACAGGCGGTAGCCGCCTCCGAGCTGCTCGGCCTTCCACGGGCGCAGGGGCTCGAGGCTGTGCGCCGTGGCGATGTGCGGGATGCCGTGCAGCATCTTCGCGACGTGGCCCGCGAAGTTCGCGTACCAGGTGTGCGAGTGCACCAGGTCGGCGCCCGCCGCGTCCGAGGCGATCTCGAGGTCGACGCCCATGGTCTGGAGCGCGCCGTTCGCCGAGGCGAGGCCCGACGGGATGCCGTACGCGAACGTGCCCGGCTCGTCGCGGGCGGCGCCGAAGCACCGCACCAGGACCTCCAGGTCGACGCCCGGCCGCGGCAGGCGCAGCGCCTTCGCGAGCTCGGCGACGTGGACGCCCGCGCCTCCGTAGATCTCCGGCGGGTACTCGCGGGTGAGCAGATCGACGCGCATGCAGTCACCGTACTGCGTCGCGGCCCTCCGTGACGCCCCATGACAATCGGATCTTTCGAGTGATCGGCCAAGTCGCACTCCCGCTGGGGGCGCATGCGACAGTAGTGTCGGGCTCGAGGTCCGACGAAGGGCAGGTGACCGCATGGCGGCGACGAAGAAGGTTCTCGGTATCGTCCTGGCGGGCGGTGAGGGCAAGCGATTGATGCCCTTGACGCTGGACCGGGCGAAACCGGCCGTGCCGTTCGGCGGGCACTACCGCCTGATCGACTTCGCGCTGTCGAACCTGATGAACTCCGGTCTGCGCCAGGTCGTCGTGCTGACCCAGTACAAGTCCCACAGCCTCGACCGGCACATCTCGACGCTGTGGCGCCTGAGCGGCCTGTTCAACTCGTACGTCACGTCGGTGCCGGCGCAGCAGCGCCTCGGCAAGCGCTGGTATCTCGGCTCGGCCGACGCGATCCTGCAGAGCCTCAACCTCGTCTACGACGAGAAGCCGGACTACATCGTCGTGGTCGGCGCCGACCACGTGTACCGCATGGACTTCGAGCAGATGATCGAGGCGCACATCGCCTCGGGCGCGGAGTGCACCGTGGCGGCCATCCGCCAGCCGATCTCGCTCGCCAACCAGTTCGGCGTGATCGACGTCGACCCCGAGAAGCCGGACAGCATCCGCGAGTTCCTCGAGAAGCCCGAGCACCCGCAGGGCCTTCCCGACTCGCCCGGCGAGGTCCTCGCGTCGATGGGCAACTACGTCTTCACGGCGGATGCGCTGGTGGACGCGGTGCTCGCGGATGGCGAGCGCGCCGACTCGAAGCACGACATGGGCGGCGACATCGTCCCCTACTTCGTGGAGCGCGGCACGGCCGGGGTCTACGACATGAAGCACAACGACGTGCCGGGCAGCACGGCGCGCGACCGGTACTACTGGCGCGACGTGGGGACGATCGACTCGTACTTCGACGCGCACCAGGACCTGATCTCGGTGCTGCCGGTGTTCAACCTGTACAACGACGAGTGGCCGATCTTCAGCCGGCAGGACAACATGCCTCCCGCGAAGTTCACGCGCGACGCGCGCGGCACGCTCAGCACGGTCATCGACTCGATCGTGTCGCTCGGATCCGTGATCTCGGGCGCGCACATCGAGCGCAGCGTGCTGGGAGCGCGGACGGTCGTCGAGTCGGGGGCCATGCTGAGCGACTCCATCGTGTTCGAGCAGTCGCGCATCGCGGCCGGGGCCACCGTGCGCCGCGCGATCGTCGACAAGAGCGCGATCGTGGAGTCCGGGGCGACCGTGGGCGTCGACCCCGAGCTGGACCGCTCGCGCGGCTTCACGGTCACCGACAGCGGCATCACGGTCGTCGGCAAGGGCGTGCGCGTCACGCGCGACTGAGCCCCGCGCGCATCCGCATAGGCTGGACCCATGGCGGAGAAGTGGTCCCTGGGTCGTGCCCTGCGCGGCGTGTTCGTGCGTCCGACGATCGACGAGGACACCTGGGACGGGCTCGAGACCGCCCTCATCCAGGCGGACTTCGGCCCGGACATCACGGAGCGCGTCGTAGAGCAGCTGCGCGCGGACGTCGAGCGGTACCGCACGACGGACCCGCGCGACCTGAACCGCATGCTCCAGGAGACGCTCGAGGAGCGCTTCGCGAAGTACGACACGACCCTGAAGCTCACCGAGCGCCCCGCCGTGGTGCTCGTGGTGGGCGTCAACGGCGTCGGCAAGACCACGACGATCGGCAAGTTCGCGCACTTCCTCCGCCGCTACGGCCGCTCGGTGGTGGTCGGTGCCGCCGACACGTTCCGCGCCGCCGCCGTCGACCAGCTGGCGACGTGGGCCGAGCGCGGGGGCGCCGCCATCGTCCGCCCGGAGCGCGAGGGCCAGGATCCGGCGTCCGTCGCGTTCCAGACGATCGACCACGCCAAGCGCACCGGCACCGAGATCGTGCTCGTGGACACGGCCGGGCGCCTGCACACCAAGGGCGGGCTCATGGACGAGCTCACCAAGATCCGCCGGGTGATCGAGAAGCAGGCGCCGATCAGCGAGGTGCTGCTCGTGCTGGACGCCACGACGGGTCAGAACGGCGTGATGCAGGCCGAGGCGTTCCTGCAGCACGCGGGCGTCACGGGCCTCGTGATCTCGAAGCTCGACGGCTCGGCCAAGGGCGGCTTCGTCCTCGCCGTCCAGGAGCGCACGGGCATCCCGGTCAAGCTCGTCGGCCAGGGCGAGGGCATCGGCGATCTCACCGGTTTCACCCCGCACGTGTTCGTCCAGTCGCTGGTCGAGGGCGCCGTCGACTGACGGCGCGAAGCGTCGCGGCGGCCGGCGCGGTCGCGGCGCCGTGAGGCGCGGGACACGCTCGAGATGCGCAACCTACCGCCGCGGCGGTGCGACTGCTTACATAGGTCTATGGCGATCGAACACGACTTCTTCGGTCTTCTGGAGTCCGGTCCCGACGGCTCGATCTTCTGGTCGGAGAACGTCGATCTGGGCGACCAGAACGTGACGGTCGACCTGACCGCGCCCGACCAGGACGACGTGTCCCCGGCCGCCCTCGACGCGGCGGCCGCCATGGTGTCGGCGCTGGAGGAGCTGGATCGCCGCGCCCGCGTCGCGATGCTCGCGGAGGTGGACAACCGCGCGAGCGAGGTGACCGAGTACATCCTGATGCAGCAGGAGACCCTGGGCGACGAGCTCGAGGACTACCTGGTGGACATCAGCGGCGAGCCCGCGGTGGACATCATCCGGTCGCTGCAGCTGATGAGCATGACGATCCTCGCCGACGAGCACGGCGGCGACGACCCGTTCGCGGTGCTCGAGTACGCGCTCGACCCGGATGCGGCCGACGACGTGCTTCTCGTGAACCTGGACTCGGCCGGCTCCGTGCTGTCGGTCACCAGCGCCGACTGACGCCTAGCCGAGCGCGGCGGCCACCAGGTCGCGGGTGAACGCGTGCTGCGGATCGCCGAACACGGACTCGGTGCCGCCCTCCTCGACCACGACGCCGTGCCGCATGACCGCGACGCGGTCGCTCACCCTCCGGACGACCGCGAGGTCGTGCGAGATGAACACGATCGTCAGGCCCTCCGTCCGCTGCAGGTCCAGCAGCAGGTCGAGGATGCCCGACTGCGTCGTGACGTCCAGCGCCGACACCGGCTCGTCGCAGACCAGCACGTCCGGGTCCGCCGCGAGGGCGCGCGCGATCGCGACGCGCTGGCGCTGGCCTCCGGACAGGCTCGCCGGGCGGCGCCGCAGCACCGCGGCGGGGTCGAGTCCGACGCGCTCGAGCAGGGCGGCGGGCGAGGGCGCGGCGCCGCGCCGTGCGAGGCGCAGGATGCGCTCGACCGTGTGCCGCGGATCGAACGAGCCGAGCGGATCCTGCGGCACGAGCCGCATCCGCGCGCCCTCCGCCCGGTGCACCTCGCCGGCGTCGGGGCGCTCGAGACCTGTGAGCAGCCGGGCGAGCGTGGTCTTTCCTGAGCCCGACTCTCCGACCACCCCGAGCACCTCGCCGCGCCGCACCGACACGTCGACGCCGTCGACCGCCGCGAACGCTCCCGACGGGCCCGGGTAGCGGCGCACCAGTCCGGTGGCCTCGATCACGGGCTCGCCGGGTGCTGCCGCCGTGGGCTTCGGGCCCGTGGGGGCCGCCGCGAGCAGCGCGCGCGTCACGGGATGCGCGGGCGCGTGGAGCACCTGTTCCGCGGACCCGTGCTCGACGATGCGCCCGCCGTCGATCACCGCGATCCGGTCGGCGACGCGCGCGACGGCGGACAGGTCGTGCGTGATGAGCACAAGTCCCGTGCCCTCGTCGCGCAGGCGGCCCAGCAGGCCCAGGACGCGGACGGCCGTCGTCGCGTCCAGGGCCGTGGTCGGCTCGTCGGCCACGATCAGCCGCGCCCCGCCGACCACCGCCGACGCGATCAGCGCGCGCTGGCGCATCCCGCCCGACAGCTGGGCCGGTCGCTGCCGCAGGCGCGCATCGGCCTCCACGCGCGCCGGGCCGCCGAGCGGGAGCCCGGCCGCATCGAGCGCGTCCAGCACGCGGGATCGCCGCTCGGCGCGCGGGACGCCGCGGACCGCGAGGGTCTCGCCGACCTCCGCACCGATCGTGCGCAGCGGGTCCAGGGACTGCAGGGCGTCCTGCAGCACGAGGGACACGTCGGCGCCGCGCAGCGCGCGCCACGCGCGCTCGGGCAGCCGGCGCGCATCGCGCCCCGCGATGTCGAACACGTCGGCGGCGACGCCCGCGCCGTCGCGGCGCGTGAGGCCGAGCAGGGTGCGGGCGAGCACGGACTTGCCCGCACCGGACTCGCCCACGACGGCGAGGCATTCGCCGGGCGCGACCTCCAGGTCGACGCCGCGCAGCACGTCGGCTCCGCCGAGCCGCACGCGCAGCCCGCGGACGCTGAGCAGGGGAGTCGTCATGAGCCCGCCGATCCGGCGCCGGACGCCCGGCGGCCCAGCACGGTCAGGACGGTCGCGGTCGCGACGATCGCGAGGCCGGGCAGCACGGTCATCCACCACGCCGTGCCGATGTACACGCGACCCGCGTTGAGCATGGCGCCCCACTCCGGCGAGGGCGGCAGCGCGCCCAGCCCCAGGAAGCTGAGGGCCGACACCCACACGATCGCCTGGCCGACGCCGAGCGTCGCGGTCGCGACCAGCGGCCACAGCGTGTTGGGGGCGATGTGGCGCGCGAACACCGCGACGGGTCCGACGCCCTCGTGCCGCGCATACGCGACGTAGTCGCTGCGGACCACGCCCCGCACGCGGGCCCGCAGGATGCGCGCGTACCCGGGCGCGGTCGCGGCGCCGATCGCGATGACGGACGCCTGCGTGCCGGGCCCGATGACGGCGACCAGGAGCAGCGCCATCACGAGCGTGGGGAGCGCGAAGAGCACCTCGACGACGCGGGCGATGGCGGCATCCAGCCAGCGCGGGCCCAGGGCGCCCGCGAAGCCGAGCACGAGGCCCGCGCCGATGCCGATCCCGGTGGCGGCCAGGCCGATGCCGGCCGACGCGGCCGCGCCGTGCACCACGCGCGTGAACAGGTCGCGCCCGGACTCGTCGGTGCCGAACGGATGCGCCCACGACGGCGGCGAGAACGCCTCCGTGGGCGCGATCGCGAGCGGATCGCCGGGGGCGAGCACGCCGGGCGCGACGACCGCGAGCAGGATGGCCGCGAGCCCGAGCGCCGCGACGACGCCGCCGGGACCGAGGCGCCGGAGGATCCGCGCGGCATCGGCCGCCATGACGCTCACGATCCCACCGCCAGCTCGGGCGTGCGCATCGCGTGCGGCGCACGGGGCGTGCGCAGCCGCGGATCCACCACGAGCTCGACCGCGTCGACGACCGTGACGACGACCACGTAGAGCAGCGCCACCACCACGACCGCCCCGATCACGAGCGGCACATCGCGCGACATCGCGGCGTCGAGCAGCAGGCGACCGAGGCCGGGGCGCGCGAACAGCGCCTCGACCACGACCGCGCCGCTCAGCAGGTGGCCGAACGCCCAGCCCGACAGGGACAGGGCCGGAAGGCTCGCGTGCCGCAGCGTGTGGTGCAGCAGCACGCGCGGCTCGCTCGCCCCGCGCGACCGCGCGGTGACGGCGAACGGCGACGCGTCGGCCTCCAGCAGGGCGTCGCGGGACACCTGCGCCAGGAAGCCCGCGATCGGGATCGCGAGCGTGACGACGGGGAGGACCAGGCCGGCCGGGCCGGCGCCGGAGCTGGTGGCGGGAAGAATCTGCAGCGACGACGCGAACACCAGGATGAGCACCGCGCCGAGCCAGAACTGCGGCATCACGGTCGCGACCAGCTCGAGCCCCCGCAGCACGCCCACCGCGGCGCGACCGGCCCGGCCCCGCCATCCCGATCCGGCGCCCGCGGTCGCCGCGATCGTCGAACCGGCGACCGCGAGCGCCCACGCGAGCAGCAGCGCGAGGACCGCGAGCAGCAGCGTCCCCGGGAGCTGGGCGCCGATGAGCTCCGCGACCGGCTGGCGGCGCGCATACGAGTCGCCGAGCTGGAACGTCGCGACGCGCCACAGCTGCGCGAGGTACTGCACGACCAGGGGATGGTCGAGGCCGTACTCCGCGCGCGCCTGGGCGACCGCCTCCGGCCCGGCCTGGGAGCCGGGTCCGCCGAGGATCGCCTCGAGCGGGTCGCCGGAGGCGCGCAGCGCGAAGAACACCGCGGTCGCGACGACCCAGATCACCAGCAGCGCGGAGCCGATCCGGCCCAGCAGCCAGCGCAGCCAGGCCGGGAGCCCGCGCGCCAGTCGCGCGGGGAGGGGATCAGCCGACGAGTCGGGCATCGACGAAGGTCGGCGTCGCGACCGTGCCGAGCGTCGTCACGCCCGTCACGCCGCGCGTGAGGAAGTGGTTCTGCTGGTCGTACAGCGGCAGGATCGTGAAGCTCTCCAGGATGCGCTGCTGCGCCTGCGCATACAGCTCGGCGCGGGCCGCCTCGTCGTGCGTCGCCGAGGCCTGGTCGAGCAGCGCGTCGAGCTCGGGGTCGCTCAGCTGGGCGTGGTTCGCGAAGTAGCCGGACGGCGCGGGCACGATGCCGTCCGAGTGGTACAGCACGCGGAGCACCTCGGGACCCACGCGCGTGTAGGGCGCGCTCACGGCCTCGTACTCGTTCGCGCCGAGCGCGCCGTACCAGGTGGACAGGTCGACGGGGGAGAGCTGCACGTCGAAGCCGACCGCGGCCGTGTTGGCCTGGATCTGCTCGAACAGCGACTGCTCGGCCGCGACGGACTGGTTGGTGCTCACGGGGAAGCGCACCGTGAGGCGCTGCCCGTCCTTCATGCGCGTGCCGTCCGCGTCGCGCTCGGTCCACCCGGCCTCGTCGAGCAGCGCGTTCGCGGCATCCGGGTCGGTGCCGAACAGCGACTCGTCCGAGACGCCCATGGGCTCCGTGCTGCCGAGCGGCGAGTACGAGCGCGTGACGGTGCCGAGGTAGAGCGACTCGATGCCCGGGTTCGGGTCGGCCGCGCGGATGAACGCCTCGCGCACGCGGGCGTCGTCGAACGGCGTCTGGCCGGCGTTGAGCTCGATGCGGTTGACCGAGCCGGGGCGCGGCGCGTCGATGTGCTCGATCTCGTCCCCCTGCTCGGCCGACACGATCGCGTCGGGCTGCGGGTTGTCGATCACGTGGACCTCGCCCGAGGCGAGCGCGGCCTGGCGCGTCGCGGCGTCCGGGATGAAGCGCCACACGATCTCGTCGAGGTAGGCGGGCCCCTCGTGCTCGCCCTGCGGGCCGGGCGAAGCGTAGTCGTCGTTGCGGACCAGGGTGATCTGCTGCTGGGGCACCCACTCCTCGACGATGAACGGGCCCGTGCCGATGGGCGCGGCGCAGTTCTCCTCCATGCCCCGCTCGATGCCGGCGGGCGACTGGATGGCGGTCCACGGCATGCTCAGCGACTCCAGCAGCGCGGAGTCGGGCTCCGAGAGGTGGAAGCGCGCGTGGGTCTCGTCGACGACCTCGACCTCGGCGACCTTAGACACCGCGAGGTAGCCGGTCGACGACGCGGTCTCGGGGTCCTGCAGGTGCTCGATGTTGACCTTGACGGCCTCCGCGTCGAACGGCGTGCCGTCGGTGAAGGTCACATCCTCGCGCAGCGTGAGGTCCCAGGTCAGCCCGTCCTCGGACACCTCCCAGTCCTCGGCGAGCCACGGCGTGATCTCCCCGTCGGCCGTGCGGCCGACGAGCGGCTCGAGGTACTGCGAGCTGATCAGAGCCTGGGGGTAGTTGCCGCCCACGTGCGGGTCCAGGCAGGTCGGCTCCGCGTCGCCGGTGGCGTACACGAGCGTGCCGCCCGTCGCCGGCTCGGCCGCCTCCTGGCCGGCAGGGGAGCAGGCGGTCGCGATCAGGGCGACGGATGCCGACAGGGCGAGCAGGGGCAGGGCGCGACGGAGCATGGGGACCTTCGTGAGGGATCTGCTGTGCGGTCCGAGGATTCCGGACCGCGTCCAAGAATAGTCCCGCGGGGAGGGGCGGGCTCCGGCCCGCAGGACGGCGGTCCGGCTCACGCGCTCGCGTGCGCGGGCATGTCCTTGATGTGGTTCGTGATGCGCACGGTCGAGCAGCGCCGGCCCTCGTCGTCGGTGATCACGATCTCGTGAACCGCGACCGTCCTCCCGAGGTGCAGCGGCGTGCACACCGCGTGCACGTGGCCCGACGTCGCCGATCGGGTGTGCGTCGCGTTGACGTCGACGCCGACCGCGAGGCGGCCGGGGCCCGCGTGCAGGTTGGCCGCGACCGATCCGAGCGACTCGCCCAGCACGACGTACGCGCCGCCGTGGACGAACCCGACCGACTGCCGGTTGCCGAGCACGGGCATGCGCGCCACGGAGCGCTCGACCGTGAGCTCGAGGAACTCGATGCCCATCCGCTCGGCCAGCTCGCCGGGGCCCTGCTGAGCCACGAAGTTGCCGGCGGCGTCGGTCGTCGTCCCGGTGTCGGCGTCGGTCATGTCCGCTCCTCTCATGCCCGGCCCGTGAATGCCGGTCGGCGCTTCTGCTGGAAGGCCGCGAAGCCCTCCCGGTAGTCGTCGGTGTCGCACAGCGCAGCCTGCGCGCGGTTCTCATCCGTCATCGATCGCCAGAATCCCACGCGCTCGTCGCGCAGCGCGGCGATCAGCCGCTTGGATGCGACGAACGCCTGCGTCGGCCCGTCCGCGGCCTTCGCGGCGGCGGCGCGCGCCGCGGCCAGGACGTCGTCGTCGGGCAGCGCCTGCGAGAACAGCCCCAGCGCCACAGCCTCCGCGCCCGTCATGAGGCGACCCGTGTAGATCAGGTCGAGCGTGCGGTGCGCGCCGAGCCGTTCGAAGAACAGCGCGTGCCCGCCGGAGTCGAGCGTCGCGCCGAGGTTGACGAACGGGCTGCCGATCTTCGCCGACTCGGCGACGTAGACGACGTCGCTCGCGATCAGCAGGCCCAGGCCGACGCCGAGGCACGCACCGTGCGCCACCGCGAACGTCGGGGCCGGGAACTCCGCGATGCGTCGCATCACCGGCTCCACCCGGCCCTCGAGGTACCCGAGCACGTCGTCCTCGCGCGGATCCACGCCCGCGATGTCGCGGCCCGCGCAGAACGCCCGGCCCTCGCCGCGCAGCACGAGCGCGCGGACGCCCGCCGCCTCGGCCTCGGCGTACGCGGCGCCGAGCGCGTCGAGGTCCTCGGGCCCCAGCGCGTTGAGCTTCGCGGGCGCGTTCAGCGTGACCTCCGCGACGCCGCCCTCGATCGTCAGGTCGATCATCCGGACTCCTCGGTTCTGCCTGCGCCGGTCAGACGTCGTAGTCGACGACGACGCGGTCGGACGTGGGGTGGGACTGACAGGTGAGCACGTAGCCGCGCTCGATCTCGTCGGGCTCGAGCGCGTAGTTCTCGCGCATCGTGACGCTGCCGTCGAGCACGCGGGCCCGGCACGTGCCGCACACGCCGCCCGCGCAGGCGAAGGGGACGTCCGGTCGCACGCGCAGCGCCGCGTTCAGGATCGACTCGTTGGCGCTCACGGGGCTCTCGACCGAGGCCGACGTGCCGTCGAGTGTGAAGTCGATGCGGAACGTCTTCTCGCCCTCCCTCACCTGCACGGGGCGTCCGCGCTCGGGCGGCGCCTGGCCCGGCTCGCCGGTCGTGAAGAGCTCGTACCGGATGTGCTTCGGGTCGACGCCGTGCTCCTCGAGCAGGTCACGGCACAGCTGCACGAGCTCGAACGGCCCGCACAGCGCCCACTCGTCGACCGTGTGCACGGGGATGAGCACGTCCAGGATCGTCCGGAGCTTCGCCTCGTCGAGGCGACCGGAGAGCAGGGGAGCGGTGCGCTGCTCGCGCGAGAGCACGTGGTGCAGGGCCAGCCGGTCGGGGAAGCGGTCCTTCAGATCGGCGAGCTCCTCGACGAACATGACGTCGAGCGACGAGCGGTTCGTGTAGAGCAGCGTGAACCGCCCGGTCGCGCTGTCCTCGAGCACGCGGTGCGCCATCGTGATCACGGGCGTGATGCCCGATCCGGCGGCGATGCCGACGACGTGCCGGCCCTCGAGGTCCGCGAGGTTCGACGTGAAGGTGCCCTGGGGGCTCATGACGTCGAGCTCGTCGCCGGGCCGCAGCTGCTCGTTGGCCCACGGCGAGAAGATGCCGTGGTCATCGCGCTTGACCGCGACCGACACGCGCCCGGGCGCCGGCGGGCGGCAGATCGAGTACGATCGGCGCACCTCGTGCCCGTCGATGGTCGCGCGCAGCGCCAGGTACTGGCCGGGCAGGTAGCGGTACTCGCCCTCGAGCTCCGGCGGCACGGCGAACGTGACCTCGACCGCGGACTCGGTCAGCGGGCGCACGTCCTGGACGCGCAGGCGGTGGAACGTGGCGCGCTTCTTCGCGCCGATGTCGGTGGCGGGCATCAGTGCACCTTGAAGAAGTCGAACGGCTCCTGGCACTCCAGGCACTCGTACAGGGCCTTGCAGGAGGTCGAGCCGTAGCGGGAGACCTCCCGCGTGCGGAGGGAGTGGCATCGCGGGCACTTGACTGCGACCGACACGGGCAGCGGGCCCCGGCGCACGGGCGCGCGGCCGTTGGGCGGGGCGATGCCGTAGCGCTCCAGCTTGACCCGGCCGGCCTCGCTCATCCAGTCCGTGGTCCAGGCCGGCGAGAGCGTGAACGCGACGTCCACGCGGTCGTAGCCCGCCGCCGTGAGCTGCAGGATGACGTCGTCGCGCATCTGCTCGATCGCGGGGCATCCGGAGTACGTCGGCGTGAGCACGACCTGCACCCGATGCCCGTCGGAGTGCACCGAGCGGAGCACGCCGAGGTCCTCGATCGTGAGGACCGGGACCTCGGGGTCGGCCACCTTCGCGGCGATGTCCCAGGCGGCCGCCGACGCGGGGTCGGCCGGGCGGACGCCTGTGGCGTCGGACTGCGTGACCACGGCGCTCACCACTTCGCCCTTCACCACTTCGCCCCGGGATGACGCCGCGCGAGCCACTGCATCTCGGCGAGGATGTAGCCCAGGTACGACGTGTGGGAGCCGGAGCGGCCGCGCGCCATCGCGGGCTTGGCGGCCGGACGCTCGAGCTCCGCCTCCGCGAAGACGGCGTCGATCGCGGCGTCGAAGCCGGCGCGCAGCGTCGACGGCCGCGGCACGACGTCGCCGAGGCGGTCGATCAGCTCGTCGTCCTGGAACGGCTCGTCCGCGTACGCCCAGATGTCGCCGAGCGCGCGGACGATCCGGCGCCGCGACTCCTCCGTGCCCCCAGCCAGGCGCAGCGTCCACTGCACCGCGTGGTCCCGGTGATACGCGACCTCTCGGGCCGCCTTGGCCGCGATCGCCTGCAGGGCGGGATCGGGGCTGTGCTCGAGCGCGTCGTAGAGCTCGACCTGGTAGGTCGAGAACAGCAGCTGCCGCGCGATCGTGTCGGCGAAGTCCCCATTGGGCTGCTGCACGAGCCAGCAGCAGCGGAACTCGTGCTCGTCGCGCCAGTACGCGAGGTCGTCCTCGGTGCGGCCCGACGCGGTCCCGGCGTAGCGAAGCAGGGCGCGGGCGTGCCCGAGCAGGTCCAGCCCGATGTTGCCCAGCGCGAGGTCCTCCTCCAGCTCCGGGGCGCGCGAGATCCACCAGCCGAGCTGCTGGGACAGGATGAGCGCGTCGTCGCCGAGCCGCAGGGCGTACTCGGCCACGTCGGGCGACGCGATCCCGCCGGCCCCGGGGAGCTCGTCGGCGAGGTCCAGGGCGTCGACCGCCACGTCGCCGTGGTGGTCGAACTCCCCGTCGTGCCCGTGGTCGACGGGCGCCTCGGCGGTCACAGGTGCTTCACCCCCTCGGCGCGCGTGTAGTACACCGCGTGCCGGTAGTTCTTGCCCGCGGGCGACTCGAAGAAGGCGCCCTTCGCGTCGGGGTCGCTGGTCGTGATGGCGGCGGCGGGGACGACCCAGATCGACACGCCCTCGCCGCGCCGGGTGTACAGGTCGCGCGCGTTGCGCAGCGCCATCTGCTCGTCGGGCGCGTGCAGCGACCCGACGTGCACGTGGCTCAGGCCGCGGTTCGCGCGGACGAAGACCTCCCAGAGGGGCCAGGTCTCGGCGGGGGAGTCACCGGGGGTGGACATCGTCGTCTCCTCGTAGCGGGGTGGCGGGGATCAGGCCGCGAAGCGGGCCTTCTCCTGCTGCTTGCGGGCGTACTCGGCGGCGGCCTCGCGGACCCACGCGCCGTCCTCGTGGGCGTCGCGGCGGTGCCGCAGCCGGTGGGTGTTCATGGGGCCGCGGCCGTCGAGCACGGCGTGGAACTCGTCCCAGTCGATCGGGCCCGAGATCCAGCGGCCGGTCTCCTCGTCGAAGCGCAGGTCCTTGTCGGGGCACTCCAGGCCCAGCGCCTCGAACTGGGGCACGAGCATGCCGACGAAGCGCGAGCGCAGCTCGTCGTTCGAGAACCGCTTGATCTTCCACGCCATGGACTGCGCCGAGTTGGGCGAGTCGTCGTCCGGCGGGCCGAACATCATGATCGAGGGCCAGTACCAGCGGTTCACGGCGTCCTGCGCCATCTGCTTCTGCTCGGGGGTGCCCTGCGACAGCTCGAGCAGGATCTCGAAGCCCTGGCGCTGGTGGAACGACTCCTCCTTGCAGATGCGCACCATCGCGCGGCCGTACGGTCCGTACGACGCGCGGCACAGCGGCACCTGGTTGCAGATCGCGGCGCCGTCGACCAGCCAGCCGATCGCACCCATGTCGGCCCACGTCGGGGTCGGGTAGTTGAAGATCGACGAGTAGCGCGCGCGGCCCTCGATCAGCTGCTGCGTCATCTCGTCGCGCGTGATGCCGAGCGTCTGGGCGGCCGAGTAGAGGTAGAGCCCGTGACCGGCCTCGTCCTGCACCTTGGCCATCAGGATGGCCTTGCGCTTCAGGCTCGGGGCGCGGGTGATCCAGTTCGCCTCGGGCTGCATGCCGATGATCTCCGAGTGCGCGTGCTGCGAGATCTGGCGGATGAGCGTGCGACGGTACGCGTCGGGCATCCAGTCCCGGGGCTCGATGCGCTGGTCCGCCTCGATCAGGGCGTCGAACTGCGCCTGCGCCTCCTGGGCGTCCAGCTCCGGTGCGGTCGTCGTCGACATCGCTGGCCTCCTCGCCGTCGTCCCGGATCGGGTCCGGGAAGTTCGCTTTCAGTAATTACTTACCGAACATTCAGTGAGTATACTCGCCACAGGTCGGCCCGCAACACGGCGGGTGCGGAACGCGAAGGAGCGTGCATGACTGCCGAGCAGGTGGAGACGTTCGAGGACACGATCACGCCGGATCCGGCCTGGCGTGCGACCACGATGGCGCCGACGGACTACACGAAGCAGCACTTCGGCATCGAGATCGAGGCGCTGGAGCCCGGCCGGGCCGTGCTGTCGATGACCGTGCTCGACTGGATGGCCAACGGCTTCGGGATCACCCACGGCGGCATGGTGTTCACGCTCGCGGACACGGCCTTCGCGTACGCGTGCAACGAGGGCGAGGCGATGGTGGTGGCGCAGGCGGCCGACATCACGTTCCTGCGCGCGACGCGCGCCGGCGACCGGCTGACCGCCACGGCGGAGCGCCGCTGGGTCGGCGGCCGCAACGGCATCTACGACATCACCGTGACCGACGACTCCGGCGAGCCCGTCGCCGAGTTCCGCGGCCGCTCCCGGGCGCTCGCGCCGGGCCGCGGCGACTGACCGACCGAAGACATCCTGTGACGAAGGAGTCCGAGATGACCGACACCATCACCCCGCCTGCTCCGGTCGAGGCGGCGCCCGCGTACACCGAGCCGCCCGCCGGCCCGGCCGCGCCCGAGACGCTCGACCGCGCCGCGCTCGAGGCGCTCCAGCTCGAGCGCCTCCAGTGGACCGTGCACCATGCCTACGAGAACGTGCCGCTGTACCGCGAGAAGTTCGACGCGGCAGGCGTGCACCCCGACGACATCCGGACGCTCGCCGACGTCGAGAAGCTGCCCTTCACGACCAAAGAGGACCTGCGACGGAGCTACCCGTTCGGGATGTTCGCGGTGCCGATGACGGACGTCCGCCGCATCCACGCGTCGTCCGGCACGACCGGCCGTCCGACCGTGGTCGGCTACACCGAGGGCGACCTCGACCGATGGGCCGACCTGATCGCGCGGTCGCTGCGTGCCGCGGGCGTGCAGCCGGGCTGGAAGGTGCACAACGCGTACGGCTACGGCCTGTTCACGGGCGGGCTCGGCGCGCACTGGGGCATCGAGCGCCTCGGCTGCGTGGCGATCCCCGTGTCGGGCGGGCAGACCGCGCGGCAGGTGCAGCTCATCCGGGACTTCGAGCCCGACGCCATCCTGTGCACGCCGAGCTACCTGCTCACGATCGCCGACGCGTTCGAGGAGCAGGGGCTCGATCCGCGCGAGACGTCGCTCAAGGTCGCCGTGTGCGGCGCCGAGCCGTGGACCAACGAGATGCGCCGCGAGCTCGAGCAGCGCATGGGGCTGAAGGCCGTCGACATCTACGGGCTGTCCGAGGTGATGGGCCCCGGCGTCGGCCAGGAGAGCGTCGAGACGCAGGACGGTCCGCACATCTGGGAGGACCACTTCCTGCCCGAGATCGTCGGCGACGACCTGCAGCGGGTCGCGGACGGCGAGCGCGGCGAGCTGGTGTTCACGACGCTCACGAAGCAGGCGTTCCCCGTCATCCGGTACCGCACGCGCGACCTGACGCGCCTCATGCCGGGCTCGGCATACCCGGCGATGCGGCGGATCGAGAAGATCACCGGCCGCAACGACGACATGATCATCCTCCGCGGCGTGAACCTGTTCCCGACGCAGATCGAGGAGATCGCGCTCGAGATCGAGCACCTCACGCCGCACTTCATCCTGGAGCTGACCAAGCGCGGCCGGATGGACGAGCTCACCGTCAAGATCGAGTGCACGCCGGGCATCGAGAAGGAGACGTCCGAGGCGGCCGCGAAGATCCTGCAGGCGCGGGTCAAGGAGCGCATCGGCACGACGGTCGACGTCGTGATCGTGTCGACCGGATCGCTGCCGCGGTCCGAGGGCAAGTACAAGCGCGTCTACGACCTCCGCGACCAGGCGTGAGCGGCTCCCGGGCGCCCGCGGCGATGTGCGGCAGGATGGGACGATGAGCACGACCACGGATGTCCCTCCCGCCCGCCGCGGGCGCCCGGGGTACGACCGCGACGGCATGCTTGAGGTCATCGTCGCGGCGTTCAACGACCACGGCTACGACGCCACGTCGCTCGGCATCATCGCCCAGCGCCTCGGCCTGTCGAAGTCGGCGGTGTACCACCACTTCGCCTCGAAGGAGGAGATGCTCGAGCTCGCGCTCGAGAAGGCGCTCGGCGAGCTGCAGGCCGTGTTCGAGGCGCCCGAGGCGAACGAGGGGCCGGTCGACCTGCGCATCCGGTTCGTGCTGCGCGGCGCCGTCACGGTCGCGTGCGAGCAGCTGCCCTATCTGACGCTGCTGCTGCGCCTGCGCGGCAACACCGACGTGCAGCGGCGCGCGATGGAGCGCCGGCGCGAGCTCGACCACCGGCTGCGCCGCCTGTTCGAGCTCGCCCGCGAGGAGGGCTCGCTGCGCGACGACATGGATCCGGGCGTCGCGGAGCGGCTCACGTTCGGCCTCGTGAACTCGATCGTCGAGTGGTATCGCCCCGACGGGCCCATGAACCCCGACCAGCTCGCCGACGCGGTCGTCGCGTTCGTCCGCAGCGGCCTCCGCGTCAGCGAGACCCGCGACTTCCGCTGAACATTCGGGTCACACGCTGCGGCCTGCGGACCTGTTCCGCCGTGCGAGCGAAGCGAGCGTGGAGCGCAGCGACTGCCGACCACCTCGAATCCGCGACGTCCCTCGTCGATGGAGCGCAGCGACAGCGATCGATCCCGAGTCCCGGCGCGAAGCGTCGGGCGAAGGATCGAGGACGTTCACTGCACTACCCGCGAAGCGGCGAAAGAACAGGAGACTTCGACACCAGCGTCAGCACGTCGTAGGTGGCGACCGTCTCGCCGTCCTGGTTGGTGAGGACCGCGTCCCAGTGCACCTCGCCGTACTCGTCGGTCTCGCGCGGGATGATCTGCTTGGCCGTGAGCGTGACGCGGATGCGGTCGCCGGGCGAGACCGGCGTGAGGAAGCGCAGGTTCTCGAGCCCGTAGTTCGCGAGCACCGGGCCCGGCTCGGGGTCGACGAACAGGCCGGCGGCGAAGGACACCAGCAGGTAGCCGTGCGCGACGCGGCCCGGGAAGAACGGGTTGGCGGCGGCGGCCTCCTCGTCCATGTGGGCGTAGAACGTGTCACCCGTGAACTCCGCGAAGTGCTCGATGTCGGCCAGGGTCACCTCGCGCTCGGCCGAGACGACCTGGTCGCCGATGCGCAGCTCCTCGAGAGACTTGCGGAACGGGTGCACCCCGTCGGCGTTGGCGCGCGCTCCGGTGTGCCACACCCCGGTCACGGCCGTGAGCATCTCGGGCGATCCCTGGATGGCCGTGCGCTGCATGTAGTGGAAGACGCTCCGGATGCCGCCCAGCTCCTCACCACCGCCCGCGCGGCCCGGGCCGCCGTGCACCAGCATCGGCAGCGGCGAGCCGTGGCCTGTCGACGATCGGGCGTCGTCGCGGTCGAGCAGCAGCATGCGGCCGTTCGCCGACGCCACGCGGCGCGTGAGAGCCGCCACGAAGGCCGGATCCGCCGACGCCACGCTGGTGACCAGCGAGCCGCCGCCGCGCACCACGAGATCGGCGGCCTGCTCGGGCGTCTCGTACGCGATGATCGACGACACCGGCCCGAACGCCTCGGTGTCGTGCACGCGCTCGGCGAGCGGGTCCGCGAACCGCAGCAGGATGGGGGAGAGGAAGGCTCCCTCGCCCGCCGACCCGCCGTCGGCGTCGCCCACGACGACCTCGCCCCCGCCCTCGATGAGCCTGCGCACCTGACGCAGCACCTCGTCGCGCTGCTCGACCGAGGCGAGCGCGCCCATCGTCACGCCCTCGGCGCGCGGGTCGCCCACGACGACCTTCTCGTCGATCCGGGCGCGGACCGCGTCGATCACGGCGTCCGCGGTGGCGGCCGGCACGATCGCGCGGCGGATGGCGGTGCACTTCTGGCCGGCCTTGGCCGTCATCTCCGTCACGAGCTGGCGCACGTACGCGTCGAACTCCGGCGTGCCGGGCGCGGCATCCGGCCCCAGCACCGACGCGTTGATCGAGTCGGTCTCGGCGTTGAAGACCACGCCGCCGCGCTGGACCGCATCGTGCCGGCGCAGCGAGTCGGCGGTCGACGCCGATCCCGTGAACGACACCACGTCGCCCAGGCGCGTGTGCTCGAACAGCTCGCGGACGGATCCCGACACGAGCTGCACGGATCCGGCCGGCAGCAGGCCCGACTCCACCAGGATCCGCACCAGGTGCTCGGTGACGTACGCGGTCGGGGTGGCGGGCTTGATCACGCTCGGCATGCCGGCGAGGAACGCAGGCGCGAGCTTCTCCAGCGGGCCCCAGACCGGGAAGTTGAACGCGTTGATCTGCACGGCTACGCCGGGCAGGGTCGTGCGGATGTGGCGGCCGAGGAACGACCCGTCCTTGGCGAGCACCTCGAGCGGACCGTCGAGCTGGACTGTCGCGTTGGGCAGCTCGCGGCGGCCCTTGCCCGAGTACGTGAACAGCACGCCGATGCCGCCCTCGACGTCGACCCAGGAGTCCGTCTTGGTGGCGCCCGTGCGGTACGACAGGTCGTACAGCTCGTCCTTGCGCTCCTGCAGCGCGAGCGCCATCTTCTTCAGCAGCACGGCGCGCTGGTGGAACGTCAGCGCCTCGAGGCTCGCCTGACCGACGGTGCGGCCGTGCTCCAGCACGGCGCCGAGGTCCAGGCCCTCGCTCGAGACCGCCGCGACCACCTCGCCCGTCGAGGCGTCCCGCACCTCGGCGCCGGCGGCGCCCTCGGCGGGGCTCCACCAGCCGTCCTGCACGTAGCTCTGCAGCATCCGGGTCGCGGTCGTCGAAGCGCTCATCGTGTCGTCTCCTTCGCGGCGGCGTCGCCGCCCTCGGTCCAGTCGTAGAACCCTCGTCCTGCCTTGCGGCCGATCCTGCCCTCGGCCACCATGTCGCGCAGCAGCCGGGGAGGGGCGAAGCGGGGGCCGAGCTCGCGCTCGAGCTGCTCGGCGATGCCGAGGCGCACATCGAGGCCCACGATGTCGGTCGTGCGCAGGGGCCCGGTCGGGTGGCGGTAGCCGAGCTCCATGGCGAGGTCGATGTCGGCAGGGCTCGCCACGCCCTCCTCGACCATGCGGATGGCCTCCAGCGCGATCGCGACGCCGAGGCGGCTCGACGCGAAGCCGGGGGAGTCGGTCACCGTGATGGGCGTCTTGCCGAGGGCCTCGATCCAGCTGCGCGCGGCCTCGGGGAGCTCGGGCGCGGTCTGCGCGCCGACCACGATCTCGACCAGAGACGACGCCGGCACCGGGTTGAAGAAGTGCAGGCCGATCAGCCGCTCGGGACGCTCCAGGCCGTCGGTCAGGCGTGCGAGCGGGATCGACGACGTGTTCGACGCGAGCACGGCGTCGGCCGCGAGCACGGCCTCGACGCGCGCGAGCGCCTCGAGCTTGAGGTCGAGATCCTCCGGCACCGCCTCGATCACCAGCCCGTGGGCCGCGAACGCGGCCGCGTCGGTCGTGACCGTGAGCCGGCCGCGCAGCTCGGCGGCGTTGCCATCGAAGCCGCGGGCGATGGAGCGGTCGATGCTCTCCTCGATCCGGGCGCGTGCGGCGTCCGCGGCGTCGAGGTCGCGCTCCACGACCGTGACGTCGGATCCGGCCAGCAGGAACGCGTGGGCGATCCCGCCGCCCATGCGGCCGCCGCCGAGCACGCCCACGCGGGCGGGGGTGTGAGGGGTCATCGGGCCTTCTTCCTCTCGAGGAACGCGGTCATCCGGCGCTCCTTCTCGGGGCTCTCGAACAGCACGGCCTGCTCCTCGAGGTCGATGTCGGGGTGCGCCTCGCGCGGGGCGAGCAGCGCGCGCTTGGTGGCCTGCGTCGCGGCGGGGTCGAGTGCGGCGATCCGCCGGGTGATGCCCTCCGCCTCGGCCATCGCCTCGGTCGGCTCCGCCACGCGCGTCACCAGTCCCGCCGCGAGCGCCTCGTCGGCGTCGAGCACGCGTCCCGTGAGCAGGATCTCGGCGGCGAGCGGCTCGCCGACGATCTCCCGCAGGCGCCAGGTCGCGCCGGCCGCGGCGATGATGCCGAGTCCGGTCTCGGGGTTGCCGATCTTGAGCGAGGGCGTTCCGATCCGGATGTCCGCGGCGTACGCGAGCTCGGCCCCGCCGCCGAGCGCATAGCCGTCGATCACCGCGATCACGGGCATGGGCAGCCGCCGGATGCGCTCGAAGCATCGCGTGTTGATGCCGGCGCGGGCGTCGGCGGCGCGGCGCTCGCGCAGCTGCGCGATGTCGGCGCCGGCCGCGAACGTCCCGCCCGCTCCCGTGAGGATGAGCGTGCGCGGCTCGTCCTCCAGCGCCTCGCACAGCGCGTGCAGCGCGTCGACGAGGTCCTGGTCGATCGCGTTGCGCTTCTCGGGACGGTCGAGCGTCGCGGTCACGTGCGTGTCGTGCCGCTGGATGCGCAGGGTCTCGCTCACCCCGTGACCTCCTCGTCGCGCGGGCCGCCGCGTCGTCGCGGAGGCGAATTCCTGACCGAACGGTCGGTGATGAAGTCAGGATAGGCGGCAAGGGGCGCGCGCCGCAAACGGCGCGCCCGTCACCCCGCTGAGCCCGGCCCTACGCTGGAAGCCATGAGCACCTCGCGCGCCGGCCGCCCCAAGGCGTCCTCGCGCGAGACGCTCGCCGAGGCCGCGAGCGAGCTGTTCCTCGAGAAGGGCTACGACGCCACGTCGATCGCCGACATCGCCGCGCGTGCGGGCGTGAGCCGGTCGAGCTTCTTCAACTACGTCGATTCCAAGGGCGCGCTGCTGTGGGGCGGGCTGGACGAGCGGCTCGACGCGCTCGAATCCGATCTCGACGAGCACGGGGTGCGCGACGCGGTGCGCCGGGTGGCCGTGGGTCTCGCGCCCGACGCGCTGGCGCTCGCGTTCGCGAACGCCGAGGCGATGGGGCTCGTCGCCGAGCTGGAGCGCGAGGCCGCGCTGCGGCGCGCCCGCATCGGCCGGGCCGTGTCCCGCGCGCTGCGGCGCCGGGGGCTCGATCCGCTCGCGGCCGACGTCGCGGGCGCCGCGTACGGCGGCGCCGTGCTCGCGGCCGTGGAGCGCTGGGCCCTCGCGGGCCCGGGGCGCAGCGATCTCGAGGCCACGCTCGCCGCCGCCCTCGCGGCGATCGCGAGCATCCCGGTCGACTGAGCGCGGCCCCTCGTGAGAGGGATCAGACCGCCTGCAGGAAGCCGCCGTCGACGTCCGCGGCGATGTGCGCCAGGTGCGGCGGGATCTCGCGGCCCTTCGACAGCATCGACTGCGCCCACAGGCGCCCGGCGCGGTACGACGAGCGCACGAGCGGGCCGGCGAGCACGCCGAGGAACCCGATGCGCTCGGCCTCGGCCTTGAACTCGATGAACTCCTGCGGCTTGACGTAGCGCGCGACCGGCAGGTGGCGGGGCGTCGGACGCAGGTACTGCGTGATCGTGATGATGTCGCACCCTGCGTCGTGCAGATCCTGCAGCGCCTCGATGACCTCCTCCGGCTCCTCGCCCATGCCGAGGATGAGGTTCGACTTCGTGATGAGCCCGGCGCGGTGCGCCTGCGTGATCACGTCGAGCGAGCGCTCGTAGCGGAAGGCGGGGCGGATGCGCTTGAAGATCCGCGGCACGGTCTCGACGTTGTGCGCGAACACCTCGGGACGCGCCTCGAAGATCTGGCCCAGGAACGCCGGGTCGGCATTGTGCTCGTTCGCCAGCAGCTCGACACCCGTGTTCGGGTTCAGCTCGTGGATCTTCCGCACGGTCTCGGCGTTCAGCCAGGCGCCCGTGTCGTGCAGGTCGTCGCGCGCGACGCTCGTGACGGTCGCGTAGCGCAGGCCCATGCGCTGCACGCTCTCGGCCACGCGACGCGGCTCGTCCGTGTCGTAGTCCGCGGGCTTGCCCGTGTCGATCTGGCAGAAGTCGCATCGGCGCGTGCACTGCGAACCGCCGATGAGGAAGGTCGCCTCCTTGTCCTCCCAGCACTCGTAGATGTTGGGGCAGCCGGCCTCCTGGCAGACCGTGTGCAGGTCCTCGCCCTTCACGAGCGACTTCAGCGCCGTGTACTCCGGGCCCATCTTGGCCTTGGTCTTGATCCACTCGGGCTTGCGCTCGATCGGGGTCTGCGCGTTGCGCACCTCGAGGCGCAGCAGCTTGCGGCCCTCTGGCACGGCGGCGCTCACGCGGCGACCTCCGCCCCGGTCGCGGCCGCGGCGCGGGCGAACTCCGCCACGAAGGCGGCCGACACGATGTCGACGACGTCGCGCGGCGCGATCCTCTCGCCGCGCACCTCGCTCACCGACGTGACGCCGGCGTCCGCGATGCCGCACGGCACGATGCCGTCGAACCCGTCGAATGCGTTGTCGCAGTTGAGCGCGAAGCCGTGCATCGTGACGCCAGCCTGCACGCGCACGCCGATGGCTGCGATCTTGGCGGGGGAGCCGATCACCGGCTGCACCCACACGCCGCTGCGCCCGTCGACCTGCATGCCCTTCACTCCGAGCTCGGAGAGCGCCGCGATCAGCGCGCGCTCGAGTCGGCGGACGTGGCCGACGGTGTCCTTCGAGTCGCGCAGCCTCACGATCGGATAGCCGACCAGCTGACCCGGGCCGTGCCACGTGATGCGCCCGCCGCGGTCCACCTTCACGACCGGGGTGCCGTCCTTCGGCATGTCCTCCGGCTGCGTGCGCACGCCCGCCGTGTACACGGCCTCGTGCTCGAGCAGCAGCAGCGTGTCGGGCCGCGCGCCCGAGAGCACGTCGGCGTGGACGCTGCGCTGCAGGTCCCAGCCCTCCAGATAGGGCACGTAGGCCGGTGCGAGGCCGACCTGGACGACGTCGAGCATCGGAAGTCCTCCCTGAGGCTCGTGGCCTCGGATAGTTGGATCGCGTCCAACAATACCCCCGGGGGTCCGAGGCGGCGTCGAGGGCGGGCGGGGTCCGCGCCGGTAGAATCTTCAGCATCATGGCTACCTTCGGCACGCTCTCCGACCGGCTCACAGAGACCTTCCGCAACCTCCGCACGAAGGGCAAGCTCTCGCCGGCCGACGTCGACGGCACCATCCGCGAGATCCGGCGGGCGCTGCTCGACGCCGACGTCGCGCTCGAGGTGGTCAAGGCGTTCACCGGCAAGGTGCGCGAGCGCGCCCTCGGCGACGAGGTGAACAAGGCGCTCAACCCCGCCCAGCAGGTGGTGCAGATCGTCAACGAGGAGCTCGTCGCGATCCTCGGCGGCGAGCAGCGCCGGCTGCAGTTCGCAAAGACGCCGCCGACCGTCATCATGCTCGCGGGCCTGCAGGGCTCGGGTAAGACGACCTTCGCCGGCAAGCTCGCCAAGATGCTCGAGCGCGACGGCCACACGCCGCTGCTCGTGGCCGCCGACCTGCAGCGACCCAACGCGGTGAACCAGCTCCAGGTGGTGGCCGAGCGCGCCGGCGCCGCGATCTTCGCCCCGGAGCCCGGCAACGGCGTCGGCGACCCCGTCCGGGTCGCGCGGGCGGGCGTCGAGCACGCGCGGCAGAAGCTGCACGACATCGTCATCATCGACACGGCCGGCCGCCTCGGCGTCGACGCCGAGCTGATGAAGCAGGCCGCCGACATCCGCGACGCCACGCAGCCCGACGAGGTCCTCTTCGTCATCGACGCGATGACCGGTCAGGACGCCGTCAACACGGCCCGCGCGTTCCAGGAGGGCGTCGGGTTCACGGGCGTGGTGCTGTCGAAGCTGGACGGCGACACGCGAGGCGGCGCGGCGCTGTCCGTCGCGTCGGTCACCGGCCGGCCGATCATCTTCGCCTCCACGGGCGAGGGCCTCGACGACGTCGAGGCGTTCCACCCCGACCGCATGGCGAGCCGCATCCTCGACCTCGGCGACATCCTCACCCTCATCGAGCAGGCTCAGCAGGCCTTCGACGAGGAGGAGGCCAAGAAGGTCGCCGAGAAGCTCGCGAAGGAGCAGTTCACGCTCGAGGACTTTCTCGAGCAGATGCAGCAGCTCAAGAAGATGGGCTCGATGAAGAAGATGCTTGGCATGCTGCCGGGCATGGGCCAGATGAAGCAGCAGCTCGAGAACTTCGACGAGCGCGAGATCGATCGCACCGAGGCGATCATCCGATCCATGACCCCCGCCGAGCGCCAGAACACGAAGATCCTGAACGGCTCGCGCCGCGCCCGCATCGCCCGCGGCTCAGGTGTGACCGTCACCGACGTGAACCAGCTCGTGAACCGCTTCGAGCAGGCGGCGAAGATGATGAAGACCGTCGCGCGGGGCGGCACGCCGAACATCCCGGGGATGGGCGCGATGCCGGGCATGGGGCGGCCGGGTGCCTCGGCCAAGCGCGGCAAGCAGGCCAAGAAGAAGGCCGGCTCGCGCTCGGGGAACCCCGCCAAACGCGCCGCGGAGAACGCCGGCCTCGCCGCGCCGACCCCGACCGGCTCCGGCTTCGGCCTGGGCACGGCCGCCCAGCCGTCCGAGGCCGACCTCGCGGAGATCCAGAAGCTCTTCGGCGGCCGCTGAGCCGGGTTGAGCCCGGCCGCGGTCAGGAGCCGGCTCGCCGCAAGGTGCCGTCGCGGCGATCCTGCCGCCACGTGACCGGATCGCCCGTGACGCGCGCCGCGTCGGTCAGCCAGTACGTCGTGTCGGGCGACCACCCCGCGATCACGCTCGAGTGCTCGTCGTCCACCCGGATCGCGCGGCCCGCGCAGGTGAGGTAGCCCTCGACGGGCAGATGCACGGCGTCCCACTCGCGGGCGACGAGCGACCAGTCGGGGATGACCCACCGCGCGTCGCGCCCGGTCGCCTGGTACCAGTCGTGGCGCCGCGAGGCGGTGACGTCCAGCGGGTGGCGCCGGCACAGCTCGGCCCACTCGTCAATGCCCCGGATCTCGAGCACGCGGCCGGTGCCGCGCACGGGGATCGCGCGCACCTCCCGCCAGCCCAGGCTGTCCTCGACGAGCCGCACCCCGGCGGGCGTGCCGTCGCCCATCTCGCCCGTCGTGGCGAGAACGCCGGAGGGCGTCGACCACCGCATGTGGGCCGAGGCGGGCCGCGCCGACGGCGCGACGGAGATCCGCAAGCGTGGCGGCGAGACGAGCGTCACGGTCGGCCACAACGCCGACACGCGGGTCGAGATCGCCCCCGGCTTCGCCGGCACGGTGCGGCTCATCGACCGCGCGCATCCGAGCGGGCGCGAGGTCGCGCCGCGCACGAACGGCACGTGGCTGTTCGCCTACGACGGCGGCACCGGCGCCCCCGAGCGCGTGCTGCGCCTGGACCAGCAGGACGGCATCATCGACATCTACCGCACCTACGAGGACTGACATGACCGAGAACATCGACACGCGCACGACTCCCGCCATCCGGTGGGCGGCGATCGTGTGGGGCGCCCTCCTCGCCGCCGTCGCGGTCGCCGGCATCGCGATCCTCGCCAACCCCGAGCTGGCGATGGCGCTCAACGAATCGGTGAGCGCGCTGCTTCTGGAGGCCGAGGCCGGCTGGATCCTCGCGCTCGCCCTCATGGCGCTGGGCATCGCGATCGCGATCGGCGGCCTCGTCCTCGCCCTGCGCCGTTCCGCGAAGGCTCCCTCCGTGACCTGAGGCGCCGCCACCGGGGGAAGCGGGCGGCGGCGCGACGACCGTCGTCAGCGGGCGAGCCAGCCGCCGTCCACGACGAGCACGTGGCCGTTGACGTAGGCGGCGTCCGGCCCGGCGAGGAAGGCGACCGCGCCGGCGATGTCGCTCGGCTCGCCCCAGCGCCCCGCGGGGATGCGCTCGCGGATCTCGCGCTCCCGCTTCCCGTCTGCCCGCAGCGCGGCGGTGTTGTCGGTGGCGATGTAGCCCGGCGCGACGCAGTTGACGGTGACCCCCGCGGCCGACCACTCGTTTGCGAGCGTCTTCGTCATGCCGACGACGGCGTGCTTGCTCGCCGCGTACGAGACGACGTTGATGCCACCCTGGAACGACAGCAGCGACGCGATCGTCACGATGCGGCCGTCGCCGCGCTCGACCATGCCGCGGCCGAGCGCCTGTGTGAGGGTCCACACCGCGTCGAGGTTGACGTCGAGCACCCGCCGCCAGCCCTCTCGGGAGTGGTCGACGGCGGGCTCGCGGTGGATGATCCCCGCGTTGTTCACGAGGATGTCCACCCGCTCGCCCGCGGCGAGCTCGTCGGCGACCCGGCGCGTCTCGTCGGGGTCCGACAGGTCGCAGCGGACCGTGCCGACGGCGTGGCCCTCGGTCCGCAGCGACTCCGCGCCGGCCTCGACGGAAGCCCGCCCCAGGAGCACCACCTCGGCCCCGCGCTCGGCGAGCAGCCGCGCGCACGCGAAGCCGATGCCGGCGCCGCCGCCCGTGACGACGGCGCGGCGGCCGGCCAGCGGGCGGGCCGCGTCGACGGCGCTCACCTCAGGTCCTTCGGCTCGACGGCCTCGACGTCGCTGTAGTCGACGTTCTCGCCCGCCATCGCCCACACGAACGAGTACGCGCCGGTGGCGACGCCGGTGTGGATCGACCACGGCGGCGACACCACGGCATCGCGGTCGTGGAGCATGAGGTGGCGCGTCGCGCCCGGCTCGCCCATCAGATGCACGAGCACGTTGTCGCCGAGCCCATCGTAGAGGTAGATCTCCGTGCGCCGCGCGTGCAGGTGGGACGGCATCGTGTTCCACACCGATCCGGCGGCCAGCGTCGTGATGCCGAGCACGAGCTGGTTCGAGGCGATGCCGTCCGCGTGGATGTACTTGCGGATCGTGCGCTCGTTCGCCTGCTCCGCCGATCCGAGGTGCAGCGCCTCGACGTCGTCGCGCGCCGCGAGGGCAGCCGTGCCGGCGCGGTGGGCGGGCGCCGAGACGAGGTAGAGGGTGCCGTCGCCGCGGAACGCGACCCGGCGCGTGCCCATCGGCAGGTAGAGCACGTCGTGCCCGCCCATCGAGAAACTCTCGTCGTCGGCCGTCACCTCCACGGATCCGTCCAGGCACACGACGCCCAGCTCGCGCCGCGCGAGGAAGTGCTCCGCGCGCAGCGCGTCCAGCGCCTCGAGCGCCACCTCCTCGCCCTGCACGCGCACGCCGCCGATGAGCAGGCGGTCATCGTGCGCGTACGCGAAGGACAGCTCTCCGGGGCGGAAGAGGTCGCGCACGACGAAGCGGTCGCGCAGGTCCTGCTCGTCCAGGAATCCGAGGTCGTTCGGATGCGTGCTCCACAGCTCTGTGAAGGTCATATCAGGCGTCTCTCCCTGCCGGTAATTCCGCCACGCGGAAAACGGTTCCTATCTACGGGAATTCTATTGATTATGGTGGGACATGTCATCGACCAGTTCTCGAAGACCGAGAACCCGATCAAGGAGGATCCGTGGCACGGAAACGAATGCGGGCGCTGCCGGCGCTCGCGCTGGCGTCGGTCGCCGCCATTGCGGTCGGCTGCGCGCCGGGGCAGCTCGAGGGTGAGGGGGACGAGCCTCAGGACGTGCAGACGCTCGCGCCCGAGGACTTCGCCGGCCTCACGCTCGAGTACATGTACTTCACCGACGGGCCGGACGAGGAGGGCACCCGCCAGCTCATCGCCGAGTTCGAGGAGGAGTACGACGTCACCGTCGAGCTCGAGATCCTGCCGTACGCGGACCTCGTCACCTCGACCCTGAACCGCCTCTCGGGCGGCAACCCGCCCGACGTGGTGCGCCTCACGGGCCTGACCGACTTCCGCGACGACCTGCTCGTGCTCGACCCGTACCTGGGCGAGGACTACCGCGAGCAGTTCCTGCCGGGCCCGACGAGCGCCGTCCTGAACGACGACGACGAGATGATCGCCGTGCCGAGCGACCTGACGATGAACGGCCCGTTCATCAACGTCGACCTGTTCGAGCAGGCCGGCGTGGCGGTCCCGACCGAGTGGACGTGGGACGAGATGCTCTCGGCGGCCCAGGAGGTCAAGGAGGCCACGGGCGTGCCCTACGCCTTCGCGATGGACAAGTCGGGCCACCGCCTCTCCACCATCCTGAGCGAGTACGGCACCTACCTGCTGGACGACGACGGTAACGCCCTCGACATCGACAGGGCGGAGGCCGCGCTGCAGCCGATCGTCGAGATGATGGCGAGCGGCGACATGCCGGCAGACTTCTGGCTGGGATCGGGATCGCGCTACCAGGGCGCCAACGAGATCTTCCTCGCGGGCGAGACGCCGATCTACCTCTCCGGCAACTGGCAGGTCGCCCAGTTCGTCGAGAACGCCCAGCTCGACTGGACCGTCGTGCCCAACCCGTGCGAGACCGAGTGCGGCGGGTTCCCCGGCGGCAAGTTCATGGCGGCGTTCGAGCAGTCGGAGAACCCCGCCCTCGCGGCCGAGTTCATCCGCTTCATGAACGACGCCGAGCAGCAGGAGACGTTCGTGACGGTGGGCGGGCTGCTGCCGACCCGCGTCGACCTCTCCGAGAGCGGCGTCACCTACCCGGACGAGGCCGCCCAGGAGGCGATGGACGTCTTCCTCGCCGACCTCGTCGACACGCCCGAGGAGGCCTTCGAGTCCAACGGGCACCCGGCGTTCAGCGCGTCGGCGACCGCGCTCGTCGACGAGCTCTCGACCGTCGTGGCCGGCCAGAAGGACCTGCGCACCGCGCTGACCGACCTGAGCGCCGAGATCGACGCGCTCGTGGAGGAAACCACGTCGTGACCACCGCCGCACTGGTCACCTCCCGGCCGCCGCGCACGCGGCGGCCGGGAGGGTGGGGCATCCGCATCGCCCCGTACCTGTTCCTCATCCCGAACATGGCGATCTTCGCCATCTTCACGATCTACCCGGCGCTCAACGGCTTCAACATGTCGCTGTACTCGTCGAGCAACGGGCGCACATTCCGCTGGGAGGGCCTCGGCAACTACGAGCAGATCCTCACCTCGGCCGAGTTCTGGACCGTGGCGCGCAACACGGCGGTGTTCGCGGTGGCCTACGTGCTGCTGGCGACCGCCGCCGCGATCGCGATCGCCGTGCTCGTCAACGCGCAGGGGCGCGGCAAGACGTTCTTCCGCGCCGTCTTCTTCATCCCCGTGCTCGTCTCGCCCGTGGTCGTCGGCCTCATCTGGAACTGGATGCTCGAGCGCGAGAACGGCCTCGTGAACACCGCGCTCGGCGCGATCGGCGTGCCCGGAGTGCCGTGGCTCGTCGACGGCTTCTGGGCCATGGTCGCCGTCGTGCTCGTGGGCGTGTGGATGCAGGTCGGCTTCTACATGCTGATCCTGCTCGCCGGCCTGCAGTCCATCGATCCCGCCCTGTACGAGGCGGCGAAGATGGACGGCGCCACCAGCTGGGACCAGTTCCGCGTGATCACGCTGCCGCTGCTGCAGCCGAGCATCGTCGTCGTGGTCGTGCTCGCCACGATCCACGGCTTCCAGTCCTTCGACTTCATCTGGACCCTCACGGGCGGCGGGCCGGTCGGCGCGACCATGCTCATGGTCCAGTACATCTACGAGAACGGCTTCCAGTCGCCGATCCGGTTCGGCATCGCGACCGCGGGCGGCGTGCTGCTGTTCCTCGTCGTGTTCGCGCTGACGATCGTCAACTGGATCGTGAGCCGCAGGAGGGAAGCGGTATGAGCGAGACGCGTCTCATCACCACCGGCACGGCGCCCAAGCGCACCTGGACATCGATCAGCCGCAAGCCGGTGAGGCTCTCGGACGCCCTGCGGGTGGTCGTGCTCACCGCGGGCGCGCTGGCCTGCCTCATCCCGCTGCTGTGGATGTTCCTCGGCTCGTTCAAGACGCCCACGGAGCTCGCGCAGCGGCCGCCGACGCTGCTGCCGGAGTCGTGGGGGCTCGGCAACTACACCGAGGCGCTCAGCCGCTTCAACTTTGTGCAGTACCTCGGCAACAGCGTGATCGTCACGATCGCGGCCACCGTGCTGACGCTCGCCATCAACTCGATGGCGGCCTACGCGCTGGCGAAGTACAACTTCCGCGGCAAGAACCTGCTGTTCCTGCTCACGCTCGCGACGATCATGATCCCGCTGCAGGTGATCCTCATCCCCGTCTACCAGGTGGTGGCCTCGCTGGGCCTCGTGAACACCCTGTGGGGCATGATCATCCCGGCGGCCGCCACGCCGACGGGCGTGTTCCTGCTGCGCCAGTACATGCTCTCCATCCCGGACGAGCTGATCGAGGCCGCCCGTGTGGACGGATCGGGGGAGTTCCGCACCTTCGTGCAGATCGTGCTGCCCCTGTGCACGCCCGCGCTGGCCGTCGTGGCGATCTTCTCCGTCATGTGGCGCTGGAGCGACTTCCTGTGGCCCCTCGTCGTGGCGCAGAGCGAGGCCGTGTACACCCTCCCGGTCGCGCTGGCCCGCTTCAACGCCGAGCTGACGGTGCCCTTCAACCTCATCCTCGCGATGGGCGTCGTCTCCACCATCCCGGTGCTGATCATCTTCCTCATCTTCCAGAGGCAGATCGCCACCGGCATCGCCAACACCGGCATCAAGTGATCCCCTCCCACCGCTCCACCCTCGAGGACCTATGACATCCCTTCCCGCCCGCACCGGCCGCACGGTGCACGTCACCGACGCCGACGGCACCGTCCGCGACTGGCTCGTGTCGCCCGCCTGGGCGCTGCCGTGCGACGACCTCGCCGACTTCCTCCCCTCCGACGGCTCGCCGTGGCGCGACGAGCGCTTCTCGGACGGCCTGCCGTCCGCGGATGAGGGGCGCTGGGTGCTCACGCAGGGCCCCGACGTGGGGCCGCTGAAGGAGCGCATCCTGGCGGCGCACGCGATCGACACCGATCAGCCGCTGCCCGCGATCGGCGAGGGCCGGCCCATCGCCTGGCGGTCGTTCGGCGCCACGCACGAGGGCGCGTGGCGCCGCGTGCGGACCGGATGGGACGGGCTGCTCGACTGGTCGGCGTTCTGCTTCACGCCCGAGTACCGCGCCGCGATCGCCGCGACGGTGCTCGAGGTCGACCAGGCGGAGTGGCGCACGCTCGAGCTGCACACGACGGGGCCGTTCGTGCTGTGGGTCGACGGCGAGGTCGTGTTGCGGGGCGGCACGGTGTCGTACATGGAGCCCGAGGTGCACAGCGTGCGCGTGCGCCTGCACTCGCGCGCCACGACCGTGCACCTGGCCACCTGGCAGGTCGCGTTCCGCGAGGTGAGGCACGTGGCGCGCCTGCGCGTGGTCGGGCTCCCGGTGCGCGTCGTGATCCCCTCCGAGGGCGCCGACGAGACGGCGGCGCGGCTGGCCGAGACGGTGCTGTCGCGCGTCGCGTCGACGAGCTGGGCGCAGGAGGGCGACGAGGGCGTGCTGAGCGCGCCCCCGGGCGTGGCTCTGCGGGTGCGCGTGGGCGACGGCGCCTGGCAGAGGGTGACGACCGACGCCGACGGTCACGCGCGGTACTCGCTGGTGGGCGCCGAGGAGGAGGAGGACGAGGGCGCGGACGTCGCGCGCTCGGCCGGCGCCTCGATGCTCAGCACGGGCGAGTCCATCGTCGAGGTGGGGCTGGACGACGACCGCTGCCCGCAGACGGTGCGGCTGCGCGTGGCGCACCTGCCGCGCGACAGCCGCGAGGCCAGCGCGGGGGCGCCCGAGCAGTGGCGCCGCGAGGTGCTCACGCACGTGAGCGGCGGCGGCGACGACGTCCGCGAGGCGGGCGTGGCGGGCGTGCTCGCGCGGCACGCGCTCGACCCGGGCACCCGCGTGACGGCGGCCGACCTCGCCTCCGCGCGCCACCGCGTCGTCACGCGCGGGGACTGTGCCGACTTCGAGGTCATCGCGCTGCTGTTCGCGTGGCACTGGATCCCCGCCGAGGCGTGGGACGGCGACCTGCGCGCGCAGGTGCGGGCCGAGCTGACGGGCATGAAGTACTGGATTACCCAGCCCGGCCTCGACGCCATGTGCTACTTCACCGAGAACCACCAGTTCGTGTGGCACACGGCCCAGACGCTCGCGGGCGAGGCGTTCCCGGACGACGTCTTCCCGGTCGACGGCCGGACCGGCGCCGAGCACGCCCGCGAGGGCAGGGCGCGCGCGGCGGCGTGGATCGCGCGCAAGCTCGAGGGCGGCTTCAGCGAGTTCGACTCGAACGCGTATCTCGCGATCGACTCGTACGCGCTGGCCGCGCTCATCGAGCTCGGCGCGGATGCCGCGCTGGCCTCGGCGGCGCGCACGCTGCTCGACAAGGTGCTCGTCACGCTCACGAGCAACTCGTGGCGCGGGGTGCACGGCGCGGCGCACGGCCGCTCGTACGTGCACACGCTGCGCAGCAGCCGGTACGAGGAGACCTCGCCGCTGCTGCGGCTGATCGGCGGCGTCGGCACGCTCAACGACGCCGTGCTGCCCGTCACGGCGCTCGCGCTCGCGCGACGCTACGAGGTGCCCGCCGTCGTGCGGGAGCTCGCCGCCCGCGAGCCGGAGGAATGGGACGGGCGGCAGGTGTACCGCGGTGCGCTGGCGTTCGAGCGCGACCTGCTGGATCGCCCGTACCGCTCGGACCTGCGCGTCTTCCGCACCCCGGACGTCATGCTCGCGAGCGTGCAGGACTACCGCTCGGGGCTGCCGGGCCTGCAGGAGCACCTGTGGGGCGCGACGCTCGGCCGCGAGCTGCAGGTCTTCGTCACGCATCCCGCCAACGCCGACACCGGCTCGGCGGCGCGTCCGAACGGGTGGGCGGGGCACCGGGTGCTCGGCCGCGTGCACCAGCACCGCGAGGCGCTCGTGCACGTGCAGCGCTTCACGACCACCGATCCGCGCCCGCAGACCCACCTGTGGTTCCCCGTCGCGCAGTTCGACGAGGTGCTCGTGGGCGACGAGTGGCTCTTCGGCCGGCGCGGCGACGGGTACGTCGCGGTCGCGACCGAGGGCGGCGTGCGGGTGATGTCGCACGGCGACACGGCGGAGCAGGAGTGGCTGCCGATGGCGGGCGGCTCGGCGTGGGTCGCCGTGGTCGGGCGCGCCGCGAAGGACGGGCCGTTCGGGGAGTGGGCGTCGCGCCTGGAGGACGGCGAGCTCGTGTGGCACCCCGAGGGCGACCACGACCCGGGCGTCAGCTGGCGCCGCGTCGACGCGCCGGCGCTCGAGCTGACCTTCGACGGCCCCTTCCTCGTCGACGACGCGCCCGCCGGCTTCGCCGGCGGCGTGCCGGAGACCGAGCCGCACCTCGACAATCCGGCCGTGACCCTCGGCTTCGGGCAGGACAGGGCGACGGTGTCGTGGGGCGGCGCCGAGCTGGAGCTCGACATCGCCGGCGCCCTCGCCGCCACGCGGGAGGTGATCGCGCGCGATGACCGGTGAAGACCTCTCCTCCGCCGAGCTCGCGGCCGCGCCGCGGACGCCGCTGACCCCGGCCGCGTTCCTCGCCTCGCGGGAGGGCATCGAGGACGCCCTCCAGCGCGAGACCGCGGCGTGGGGCATGACCCGCTGGTTCTGGGGCGAGGGCGTGTGCCTGCTCGCCGCGCTCCGGCTCGCCGACGCCCGCGGGGAGCGGGCGCCGGAGTGGGTGCGCTCCTTCATGGATCCGTACCTCGCCGCGCCTCCCGTCCTCGAGCACGTCAACAACCTCGCGCCCGGCGCGGCGCTCGCGGAGCTGCACGCGCGCGATCCGCGGCCCGAGACGGCGGCGCTGCTGGAGGCCTGCCTGACCTGGTACGAGCGGGCGCCCGAGGCCACCCGCGCCCCCAACGGCGCACTCGAGCACTGGCCGGGCGGCGTGTGGGCCGACACGGTGTACATGGCGGGCCAGTTCCTGCTGCGCGCCGGCCGCGCGCTGGCGCGGCCCGAGCTCGTGACCGAGGCCGAGGAGCAGTGGCTGCGTCACGCCGACCTGCTGCAGCACCCGGACAGCGCCCTGCTCGTGCACGGCACGAATCAGGGCGTGCGGATCGACTGCCACTGGGGCCGCGCCAACGCGTGGTTCGCGCTGGCGGGCGCCGACCTGCTCGCCGCGACGGGCAGCGCCGCCGTGGCCGAGCGCCTCGTGCCGCTGCTCGAGGCGGTCGCCGCGCTGCAGCCGGATCACGGGGTGTGGGACGTGCTCGTCGACTCGCCCGTCGAGGTGCGCGGCATCCTCGAGACGTCCGCCGCCGCCGGGCTCGGCGCGGCGCTGCTGCGCGCCGCGGCGGCGCTCGGACCCGAGCGGCTGGGGGCCGAGCGCCACCCCCGGCTGCGCGCGGCGGGCGAGCGCGCCGTGCTCGGCGCCGTCGCGTACGTCGACGACGGCGTGCTGACGCGCGTGAGCGCCGGCACGATCCTGCAGCTGATCCCGTTCGGATACTCGGTCATCCGCGACGATCGGCCGCAGCCATGGGGCCAGGGCCTCGCCATGGAGGCGCTGGCCGCCTGGCGCGAGACCCACGAGGGAGGGAACTGATGGACATCCGCACGCTCTACGCGCACAGCCCCGAGGCGACCGCCGCGATGAACACGGCGCAGCTGCGGCGCGCGTTCCTCGCCGAGGGGCTGTTCGTCCCCGGCGAGGCGCACGGCGTCTACACGCACCACGACCGCATCGCCGCCTTCGGCATCGTGCCCGAGCGCGAGCCGATCGCCCTGCCGCTGCCCGACCAGGTGCGCGCCGAGCACCTGCTGCAGCGCCGCGAGGCGGGCATCCTCAACGTGGGCGGTCCCGGAACCGTCACCGCCGACGGCGAGACGTACGCGCTGGCCCACACGACGGCGCTGTACCTGGGGTGCGGCACTCGGGACGTGACGTTCGCGTCGGACGATCCGTCCGATCCCGCCGCGTTCTACGTGTTCACGGCCGCCGCGCACGCCGCGCACCCGAGCACCCTCATCACGCGGGAGCGCATGAACATCGTCGAGCTCGGCGACGCGGCCTCGGGCAATCGCCGCACGCTGCACCAGTGCGTCATCGAGGGGCGCACCGCCAGCGCGAACATCGCGTTCGGGTTCACCACGGTGCATGCCGGAAGCGTCTGGAACACGATGCCCCCGCACACGCACGACCGTCGCACGGAGTGCTATCTCTACTTCGATCTGGACCCCGACGACCGCGTGTTCCACGTGATGGGCGAGCCGGACGAGAGCCGCCATCTCGTCGTCGCGGATCGCGAGCTCGTCGTCTCGCCCAGCTGGTCGATGCACTTCGGCGCCGGGACGGGCTCCTACAGCTTCGTGTGGGCGACGTCCGGTGAGAACGCGACGTACGACGACGCGGAGGGCATCCCCGTCGCCGGCATCCGCTGATGGCCGCGCGCGACGGCGTCGCGGCACGCGGCGCCGCGGAGAGGGAGCCCGGCACGAGAATGGTGGGGATGAGCGATCAGACGGGGCAGGCGTCCGCCCTCGCGAAGGGGCTGGCGGTGCTCGAGGCCGTGCTCTCGAACGACCGGCTGTCCGACCTCGCGAAGGCGACGGGCCTGTCCAACAGCACCGTCCACCGCATCCTCTCGGAGCTCGTGGCGAACGGCTGGGTGTACCAGGACGACGCGAAGCGCTACCGGCCGGGGCGCCGCATGCTGGCGCTGGCGGGGCTGCTGAGCGACGACGCCGAGATCAACAGGCAGGCCAGGCCGCACCTCGAGGCGCTGCGCGAGGCGACCGGGGCGACCGTGCACTTCGGGCTCGTCAAGCACGACGCCGTCATGTACGCCGCCAAGCTCGACGGCCGCGGCTCGTACCGCATGGTCTCGCGCGTGGGAGGCCTCGTGCCGCTGCACTCGACCTCGATCGGGAAGTCCGTGCTGGCGGCGCGGTCGGATCAGGAGGTCGCCGAGATCATGCACCGCACGGGCATGCGCGGCGTGACGGAGGCCACCCACACGACGGTCGCGTCGCTGCTCGACGATCTGCGGGCCACGCGGCAGCGGGGCTGGGCGATCGACAACGGCGAGAACGAGGCGAACCTGCGCTGCATCGGCGCGGCGGTGCTCGACTCGTCCGGCAGGGCGATCGGCGGCGTGAGCATCTCGGCGCTCGAGTTCGAGCTGCCCATCTCCCGGCTGCGCGAGGTGTCGGAGCAGGTGATGCGCGCCGCGCGCGGCATCAGCGCGAGCCTGGGCTACACGGGCGAGGCGCGGGACGATGCCCGCTGACCGCCGGCCCGTGCTGTGCATCGGCGAGACGATGGCCGTGATCGCGCCGGTCGCCAGCGAGCCCGTCGTCGACGCCGACCTGTTCCGGATGGAGCCCGGCGGCGCGGAGTCGAACGTCGCGGCGCGGCTGGCGGCGCTCGGGCACGACGCCGTCTGGCTCGGTCGGCTCGGCCGGGACCCGATAGGGGAGCGCATCGCGCGATCGCTGCGCGCCGTCGGCGTGACGACGCGCATCGAGTGGGACGACGCCCACCCGACGGGCCTGTACGTGAAGGACCCGGGCGGCGGGGTGCACTACTACCGTGCCGGGTCGGCCGCGTCGCACGCCGACGCGCGCCTGCTCGCCGGCGTGGACTGGGGCGAGGTCGCGCTGCTGCACGTGACGGGCATCACCGCCGCGCTCTCGCCCGGCTGCCGCGCGCTGCTGTCGGCCGCGTTCGACGCCGCGCGCGATGCGGGCGTTCCCGTGAGCTTCGACGTCAACCACCGCGCGCCGCTGTGGGACGCTGCGCACGCGGCCCCCGTGCTGCGCGACCTGGCCCGCCGCGCCGACATCGCGTTCGTCGGGCTCGACGAGGCCGAGGGGCTGTGGGGCACGCGGGGCGCCGACGACGTGCGCGCGCTGCTCGACACCCCGGCGACGCTCGTCGTGAAGGACGGCGCGGTGGGTGCGACGGCCTACGCGCGCGGCGCGCGCATCTTCGAGGCCGCGCCGCGCGTCGACGTCGTCGAGCCGGTGGGGGCCGGCGACGCGTTCGCGGCGGGCTTCCTCTCCGGCGTGCTGGACGACGCGCCGGTGGGAGAGAGCCTGCGACGAGGGCACGAGTGCGCCGCCATCGCGCTGTCGAGCACGCGGGACATGTAGGGGAGACCATGGCTGAGGACCGACTGATCCGGGCACGCGACGCCGGGGTGTTCGCGGTGCTGCGCGCGCCCGCCGCCGCCGCGGCCCTCGACGCGATCGACGCGCTCGTGCGCGGCGGCATCACGGGGATCGAGGTGACGTACTCCACGCCCGACGCCGCGGCGGTGATCGCGGAGGCGATCCGGCGCCACGGCGATGTCGCGTACGTGGGCGCGGGGACCGTGACGACGGCGGCGCAGGCGCGCGAGGCGGCGGACGCCGGCGCGGCGTTCCTCGTCAGCCCCGGCACCGTCCCGGCGCTCGCCGCGCGGATGCGCGCCACGGGCGCCGTCGCCATGACCGGCGCGCTCACGCCCACGGAGGTGATGACGGCCACGGCGGCGGGCGTCGACGTCGTGAAGATCTTCCCGGCCTCGGCGGTGGGCCCGTCGTTCCTCCGGGCGCTGCGCGGGCCGTTCCCCGACGTGCCGCTCATGCCCACGGGCGGCGTGACGCCCGAGAACCTGGCGGAGTGGTTCGCGGCGGGCGCCGTGGCCGTCGGCGCGGGAGGCGACCTGGTCCCCGCCTCGGCGCTGGCCGCCGGCGACACCGACGAGGTCACCCGCCGCGCGCGCCTCTTCCGTGAGGCGCTGGATCGCGTCCGCCCCTGAACCGGTGCGCGAACGGCCCCGGAGTCGAGACTCCGGGGCCGTTCGCCGGGGCGGATCAGTAGGTCATGACGAGCGAGTTCGACACGGAGACGATTCCGTCACTCCTGCGTCAGCGCACGTCGTCGTCGACCCAGTCCATCGACTTCGTGACGGCCTTGCGCCACAGGCGCAGCTGGCGGTCGCGCTCGTCGCCGTCCATCGCGGGCTCCCAGCGGCGGTCCTCCTGCCAGTTGGCCGACAGCTCGTCGAGGTTCGACCAGAAGCCGACCGCGAGACCCGCCGCGTACGCCGCGCCCAGCGCGGTCGTCTCCGCGACGACCGGCCGCACGACCGGAACGCCGAGGATGTCGGCCTGGAACTGCATCAGCGCGTCGTTGGCGACCATGCCGCCGTCGACCTTGAGCTCGGTCAGGTCGACGCCCGCGTCGGCGTTGACCGCGTCGAGCACGTCGCGCGTCTGGTACGCGACGGCCTCGAGCGCCGCCCGGGCGATGTGGCCCTTGTTCGCGTAGCGGGTGAGGCCCACGATCGCGCCGCGCGCCTCCGGGCGCCAGTACGGGGCGAACAGGCCCGAGAACGCCGGCACGATGTACACGCCGCCGTTGTCCTCGACCGACTTGGCGAGCTCTTCGACCTCCGGGGCCGATCCGATCAGCCCGAGCTGGTCGCGCAGCCACTGGATCAGCGATCCCGTGACGGCGATCGACCCCTCCAGCGCGTAGTGCGTCGGCTGGTCGCCGAGCTTGTAGCCGACTGTCGTGAGCAGCCCGTTCTTCGAGTGGACGATCTCCTCGCCCGTGTTGAAGATCAGGAAGCAGCCCGTGCCGTAGGTGTTCTTGCTCTCGCCGGTGTCGAACGCCGCCTGGCCGAAGGTCGCGGCCTGCTGGTCGCCCAGGATGCCAGCGATGGGCGTCTCACGCAGCAGCGAGGAGCTCTCGGCCGTGCCGTACACCTCGGACGAGGAGCGGATCTCGGGCATCATCGAGCGCGGCACGCCGAACACCTCGAGGATGTCGTCGCGCCACTCGAGCGTCTCGAGGTCCATGAACAGCGTGCGCGACGCGTTCGTGACGTCCGTGGCGTGCACGCCCCCGTCGACGCCGCCCGTGAGGTTCCACAGCACCCAGCAGTCGGTCGTGCCGAACATCAGCTGGCCGGCCTCGGCCTTCTCGCGCGCACCCTCGACGTTCTCGAGGATCCACGCGATCTTGGTGCCGGAGAAGTACGTCGCGAGCGGCAGGCCCACGATGTCCTTGAAGCGGTCGCCTCCGCCGTCCGCCGCGAGGCGGTCGACGATGCCCTGCGTGCGCGTGTCCTGCCAGACGATCGCGTTGTACACCGGCTTGCCGGTGGTGCGGTCCCAGACCACCGCGGTCTCGCGCTGGTTGGTGATGCCGACCGCGGCGATGTCGTGACGGGTCAGGTCGGCCTTCGCGAGCGCGACGCCGATCACCTCCTGCACGTTGCGCCAGATCTCCAGCGGGTCGTGCTCGACCCAGCCGGGCTGGGGCAGGATCTGCTCGTGCTCCTTCTGCCCGACCGAGACGATCGAGCCCTTCTTGTCGAAGACGATGGCGCGACTCGACGTCGTGCCCTGGTCGATCGCGATGATGTAGTCAGCCATGGGATTCTCCTTCGAATGGACGGCGTTCAGCCGAGGCTGAGCAGGGGGCGGGCGAGAGCGGCGAGCACGCCGCCGATGAGCGGGCCGACGACCGGCACCCACGAGTAGCCCCAGTCGCTGGAGCCCTTGCCCTTGATGGGCAGGAGGGCGTGGGCGATGCGCGGGCCGAGGTCGCGGGCCGGGTTGATCGCGTAACCGGTCGGGCCACCGAGCGAGGCGCCGATGCCGACCACGAGCAGCGCGACGGGGAGGGCCGAGAGCGGGCCGAGGCCGCCGGGGGTGCCGACCTCGACGTCACCCCACTGGGCGAACGCGAAGATCACGAACACGAGCACGAACGTGCCGATGATCTCGGTGATCAGGTTGTGGCCGTACGAGCGGATGGCGGGGCCGGTGGAGAAGACGCCGAGCTTGGCGCCCGGGTCGGCCTCCGCGTCGAAGTGCTGCCGGTAGGCGGCCCACGCGAGGACCGCGCCCAGGAACGCGCCGACGAGCTCGCCGGCGGTGGCGATCAGGAACATCGGGAACGTGATGTTCCCCGCGACCAGCAGGCCGATGCCGACGGCGGGGTTGAGGATCGAACCGGAGTACACCGAGACGAGGACGCCCGCGAAGACCGCGAGACCCCAGCCCCAGTTGATCATCAGGAAGCCGCCGCCGAAGCCCTTCGCCTTCACGAGGATCGCGTTGGCCACGACCCCCGCGCCGAGGAGGATCAGCATGCCTGTGCCGATCACCTCCGACAGGAAGTACAGCCCGAGATTCACTTCATCCATGTCTTCTTCGACCTTTCGGATTCATCACGCGGCTCCTCTGCCGCGTGAAGGGGGACACCCGGGGATCCGCCCCGGTGCGGGGTTCAGGGCAGCGTCACGCCGTGGCGCGTCGTGAGCAGCTGTCGGGTCTGGTGCACCTCGTCGTCGCGGCGCGCGTCGCTCCAGCCGAGGAGCGGGGCCAGCGCATCCGCGATCTCGTCGAGCACGGCTGCGTCCGCGTCGCCCGTGAAGGCGAGCGACGTGCGGCGCAGCACCACGTCGGCGAGGTGCCCGACGTGCTCGCGCGCGACCATCCAGTCGAGCTCGCCCGTGGAGAGCCGGGCGTCCGCGAGCGGGCGGTCGTCCTGCTCCTGGATGTGCGCCCAGACGGCCGCCGCGCGGGTGCCGTACCGCTCGAACAGGGTCGCGGCGCGGTCGCCCGCGCCGTCCAGGTGCAGGCGGAACCACGCCTCGCGGTCCGAGGTGGTGCGCGGGAAGTCGCGCCCGCCGCCGATCGTGCGCCCGGCGGTGCTGACGCGGCGTTCGCGGCCGAGCAGCTCGAGGACCTTGCCGGACAGCGCCTCGCCGAGCGCGCGGAAGGTCGTCCACTTGCCGCCGACCAGGCTCACGAGCGGGGCCCGCCCGGAGGAGCGCTCCACCTCGATCCGGTAGTCGCGCGACACGAATCCGGGCGCCGTGTCCTCGTGGCGCGGCAGCGGGCGGATGCCCGAGAAGCGGTACACGATCTGGCCGCGGTCGACCGCGATCGACGGGAAGACGTGGTGGATGAGGTCGAAGAAGTAGTCGACCTCGGCCTCCGTGCACACCGCGGGCTCGCGCGGGTCGGCGTCGATGTCGGTGGTGCCGACGAGCACGCGGCCCTTGAGGGGGTAGATCAGCACGATGCGGCCGTCGGAGTGCTCGAAGAAGATCTCGCGGCCGCCTGTCGCCTTGAGCAGCTCGGGGTGGTCGAGCACGATATGGGAGCCCTTCGTGCCGCCCATGAACGCGGTGCCCGTGCCGAGCGCCTCGTTCGTGAGGTCGGTCCACGGGCCGGAGGCGTTCACGACGACGTCGGCCGCGACCGGGAACTCGGCGCCGGTCTCGCGATCACGCAGCAGCACGCCGCGCTCGTCCCGGCCGATCGCCTCGACGTAGTTCAGGGCGCGTGCGCCGCCGGTCGCGGTCGCGGGGTGGGCCTCGAGGCCGTCGATCAGGACGTCGAGCGCGAGTCGCTCGGGGTCGTGCATCGACGCGTCGAAGTAGGTGGCCGTGTACTTGATCTTCGGATCCAGCATGGGCAGCTCCTCGAGCGAGCGGCGCCGGCCGTGGAACCGGTGGCGCGGCACCGTGCCGCCCGCGCGGGAGAACGTGTCGTAGATCGTCAGGCCGATCTTGATCAGGAACGCGCCGCGCTCGGTCGGCTTGCCCTGCCGGTGGGTCAGGAAGCGCAGGGGAGCGGAGAGGACGCCCTTGAACGTCGAGTAGATCGGGATCGTCGTCTGCAGCGGCTTGACGTAGTGGGGCGCGATCTTCAGCAGGCCGTTGCGCTCCTGCACCGACTCCTTGACGAGGCGGAACTCGCCGTTCTCCAGGTAGCGGATGCCGCCGTGGATCATGTGGCTCGACGCGGCCGAGGCGCCGGACGCGAAGTCCCCGCGCTCGACGAGGAGGACGTCGACTCCCTGCAGGGCGAGGTCGCGGAACGTCGAGATGCCGTTGATGCCGCCGCCGATGATGAGGACCGTGGCCCGCCCCGTCTCTCGCACGGCGGCGACCTCGGGGCGCTCCTGCGTATCGGGCTGGTTCATCGTCGACCTCGTTCCTCTCGACTGCCTCTGTCGATGGGAGCCAGCATCCGCCCCCGGCGCACATCCGCGCAATTCGAGTGCACAAACGTGCACGCGGGTGCAGAATGGGGCTCATGGTGGACCAGATCGAGGCGGTGCCGCGCACCCCGCCGACCGACCGGCGGGCCCTCGCAGCGCACAAGGCCGCGCAGCTCTACTACATGCAGGACATGACGATGGAGGCCATCGCCGCCGAGCTCGCGGTGTCGCGGTCATCCGTGTCCCGCCTGCTCAGTCACGCGCGCGACATCGGCATCGTCGACATCCGGATCACCTCGCCGCTCGAGGGCGGGGTGTCGCTCGAGCGCGAGCTGCGCTCGCGGTTCCGGGTCGCGGCGCACGTCGTGCCGATGCCGGCGAGCGTGAGCGAGATCGAGCGCCTGGAGCGCGTCGCGATCACGGCCGCGCGCCTGCTGACGCAGTTCGTGGACTCCAACATGACCGTGGGGATCGCGTGGGGATCCACGCTCAGTGCGATCAGCAGGAACCTGCCGGCCAAGGAGCTGCACGACGTGACGGTCGTGCAGCTCAACGGCGCGGGCAACGTGCAGACCACGGGCATCGAGTACGCCAGCGAGATCATGCAGCGCTTCGGCGCGGCGTTCGGGGCGCGCGTGCAGCAGTTCCCGGTGCCGGCGTTCTTCGACGATCCCGCGACGCGCGAGGCCATGTGGCGGGAGCGGAGCACCCGTCGCGTCCTCGAGATGCAGGCGCGGATGGATCTCGCGGTGTTCGGCGTCGGCTCTCCCGCGGCGGACGTGCCGAGCCGCGTGTACGCGGGCGGCTATCTCGACCGCGCGGACTACACGAGCCTGGCCGAGGACCGCGCGATCGGCGACGTCGCCACGGTGTTCTTCCGCGCCGACGGCTCGTGGCGCGACATCCGGCTCAACGCCCGCACCACGGGCCCGGGGTTGGACCGGTTGCGTCGCGTGCCGCGGCGCATCTGCATCGCCGCGGGCGTGCACAAGGCGGCCAGCCTGCGCGCCGCGATGGCGGCGGGGCTCGTCACCGACGTCGTGATGGACCAGGGCCTCGCGAGGGAGGTCGTGGAGCTCGGCTGACCGGGGCGCTCAGATGCCGAACGGCGCGGAGAGCGGGTCGATCCTGCTGCGGTCGCGCAGCGTCGGGCCGTTGCGGAACTCGCGCATGAGCATCTTCGCGACCTCCCGCAGGTCGCCGTCCGCGGCCTCCGCGACCGCGATCTGCCGCTGGTAGCTCGCGCCGCGCTCGAGGATACCGCGGATGCTGGTGAACTCCCGCGCGCATTTGAGCTCGACGGCGATCGGCTCGAGCCGCTCGAGCGTCTCGAGCAGGTGCTGCTGCACCGGCACCTGGGTGCCCTCGCGGTCGACGATCACCTCGGCGTCGAGCCCGTAGCGCGCGGCGCGCCACTTGTTCTCGCGCGTGAACCAGGGCTGGAGCGCGGGCAGCTCACGGCCCTCGTCGATGTCGCGAGAGAACGACTCGACGAGGGTCTGCACGAGGGCCGCGACGGCCGCCAGTTCCGGCAGGGTCGACATCCCGTCGCACGCGCGTACCTCGATCGTCCCCCAGTGCGGAGCGGGGCGGATGTCCCAGCGCACCTCGGTCGCGTCGGCCATCACGCCCGTGCGCGTCATGTCGTCGAGGTACGCCTCGTACTCCGACCAGGACCTGAGCTGCCACGGCAGGCCCGTCGTCGGCAGCTGCTGGAACACCAGCGCCCGGTTCGAGGCGTAGCCGGTGCGCTCGCCGGCCCAGAACGGGCTCGACGCCGACAGCGCCTGCAGGTGCGGGATGTAGCCGGTGAGGGCGTGGATGATCGGGAACACCTTGTTCACGTCCTCGACGCCCACGTGCACGTGGATGCCCCAGATCATCATGTTGCGACCCCACCACTGGGTGCGCTCGATCAGCGCGGCGTAGCGGTTCTTGTCGGTGACGGTCTGCCCGTACCACTTGGCGAAAGGGTGGCTCCCGGCGCACATCAGCTCGATGCCGCGCGGATCGGTCTGCGTGCGCACAGCGTGGATCGCGTCCGAGATGTCGTGGATCGCTGCCTCCACCGTGTCGCCGACGCCGCTCGTGACCTCGACCGTGTTGGTCAGCAGCTCGGCCGTGACCGTGTGGCGCTCGAGCGCGGTCAGCTCCTCGAGGGCCGGCATGATCTCCGGGGCTCGGCCGACCAGATCGCCGGTCTCGCCGTCGGCCAGCATCAGCTCCCACTCGATGCCGACGGTGGAGCGGGCGGAGGGCGCGAACGCGATCGTCATTCGCCCAGTGTCCTGGCCCGGCACGCCAGGGGCAACTTGTACGCGGGGCCCCGCGTCATCTGGCAGAATGGAGGGTCGGACCGGGTGCTCGACCCTCTATCCAGCGCCCAGAGTCCTCCTCTTGAGCTTCCGCCGGTGTGCACCCCACTACCTGGCGACTGGTTCGTCTCGCTTTACACACCACACAGGAGAATCGTGGCTGTCAAGATCCGTCTGAAGCGCCTGGGCAAGATCCGTGCGCCGTACTACCGCATCGTCGTGGCCGACTCGCGCACCAAGCGCGACGGTCGTGTGATCGAGGAGATCGGCAAGTACCACCCGACCGAGGAGCCCTCGTTCATCGAGGTCGACTCGGAGCGTGCGCAGTACTGGCTGTCGGTCGGCGCCCAGCCGACCGAGCAGGTGCGCGCCATCCTCAAGATCACGGGCGACTGGGGCACCTTCAAGGGTGAGAAGGATGCGAAGAGCACCCTGAAGACCCGCGAGGAGAAGGCCGGCTACGTGGCCGACTCGTCGAAGAAGTCGGTCGTCAAGCCCAAGGTCGAGAAGAAGGCCGAGGAGCCCGCCGAGGCTCCGGCCGCCGAGGCCGCCGAGGCCGAGGCCGCAGAGTAATCGTGCTGGCCGCCGCGCTCGAGCACCTCGTCAAGGGGATCGTGGATCACCCCGACGACGTGCGCATCGACTCGTCCACCTCGCCTCGCGGGGACGTGCTGGAAGTGCACGTCCACGCGGACGACCGTGGGCGCGTCATCGGGCGCGGCGGCCGTACCGCGAAGGCCATCCGCACGCTCGTGTCGGCCCTGGCGGACGGTCGTCGCGTGCGCGTCGACGTCGCGGACGACTGATCGTGGCCGCAGGAAAGCCCGCCAAGAACCAGCTTCGCGTCGGCCGCCTCGTCAAGGCCCACGGCCTCAAGGGCGCGCTCAAGCTGGAGCTGTACACCGACGACCCCGACGGCCGGTTCACGCCCGGGGCGACGTTCACCCTGCAGGTGCCTGAGCACTCGCAGTGGCACGGCAAGACCATCACCGTGCGGGAGTTCCGCTGGATGAACCAGCACCCCGTCGTCTTCTTCGAGGGCGTCGACGACCGCAACGCGGCCGACACCCTCGTGCGCGCCATCCTGTGGATCGACCAGGATGAGGACGCGCCCGCCGAGCCCGACGCCTGGTACGACCACCAGCTGGTGGGTCTGGACGTCGTGCGCGACGGCGTCGTCGTCGGAAAGGTCGCGCGGGTCGACCACTTCCCGGCGCAGGACCTGCTCGTGGTCCGCGCCGGCGAGGACGAGGTGCTCGTGCCGTTCGTCTCGGCCATCGTGCCCGAGGTCGACATCGAGGGCGGCCGCGTCGTCGTGACGCCGCCCGCCGGTCTGTTCGAGGAGCTGCCCGAGCCCGAGACGCCCGAGGCGGAGACGCCCGCGTTCGAGGACTGACCCGATGCGCATCGACATCGTCACGATCTTCCCGGCGTTCTTCGATGTGCTCGACGTCTCGCTGATCGGAAAGGCCCGCGAGAAGGGCCTGCTCGACCTGCGCGTGCACGACCTGCGCGACTGGACCCACGACCGCCACCGCACGGTCGACGACACGCCCTACGGCGGCGGCGCCGGCATGGTCATGAAGCCGGAGCCCTGGGGTGAGGCGCTCGACGAGATCCTCCAGGACGACGCCGTGCTGGTGGTTCCGACGCCCTCGGGCGAGGTCTTCTCGCAGCCGATGGCGCGTGAGCTGGCGCAGGAGTCGCAGCTCGTTTTCGCGTGCGGCCGGTACGAGGGCATCGATCAGCGCGTGATCGACCACTACGCGTCGCGGGGCCGCGTGCGCCTCGTGAGCATCGGCGACTACGTGCTCAACGGCGGCGAGGTCGCCGCCATGGCGATGATCGAGGCCGTCACGCGGCTCGTGCCGGGCTTCATGGGAAACCCCGAGAGTCTGCTCGAGGAGTCTCACGAGGACGGCCTTCTCGAATACCCGATCTTCACCAAGCCCGCCGTCTGGCGCGGGCTGGAGGTGCCGCCCGTGCTGCTCAGCGGCAACCACGGCGCGGTCGCCGCCTGGCGCCGCGAACAGAGCCTCGAGCGCACCCGCGAGCGTCGCCCCGACCTGCTGACTGACTGACGTCAGAAGGGCGGCGGGTCGCTCCCGAAGTCGGCGCGCGCGATCTCCGCGGACGCTTCGAACCGGACGACCGGGGTGGGTTTGTGCTTGTAGGCCCTGCCGGTGGGACTGATGACCTCCATCACGCCGCCTGGCCCGTGGCGGAAGTCCCAGTTCGAGTTGTGTTTCAGGACGTGGTGGGCGCGGCACAGGTTTGCGAGGTTGCGGACGTCCGTGACCCCGCCTTCCGAGTACGGGATGGTGTGGTCGTCCTCGCACCGGATCGCCGGTTGCCGGCAGCCGGGGAAGCGGCAGTGCTCGTCCCGGGCGGTCAGGAACCTTCGCTGCGCCTTGGTCGGCGTGTAGGTGTCGACCGTCTTCAGGCACCCGGTGTCCGGGTTCTGGAACAGGCGCGTCCACTTGGCGGCCTCCCCGGCCAGGCGGCGGGCGGCCTCCGCGGGGATGGGGCCGTAGCCGGCGAGGAACGCGGACTCGTCGCCGACACCTGTCAGTGACTGCCACGGGACGGTGACCTGAACCGTGGCCTTGATCTTCATCAGGGCGTCGCCGCCGTGCTGGTCGATCAGCTCGGCGGTGGGGAGGCCGGCGAGGGCGATCTCGGCGAACACGTCCGCCCGGATCTGATCCAACGTCCGCTCGTCGGTCCCGTCCTTGGTGCGGTAGATCGTGCGCGCCATCTGAGTGGCCCGGTCGTGCATCGCGTACACCGTCACCGCCGGACCGATGTAGGTCAACTCCCCCATCCCGTCCGGGAGCGGCGCCACCCGCAGGGAGCGGTCGGCCATGGCCTCTTCGTGCCGCTCCTCCAGCGGCAGCGGCTCGATGTCGTCCGCGAGCTTCCGCGCCAGCGAGCCCAGCTGTCCGGCGGTGAGCTTCTCCGCCCGGGGCAGGATGATCTGCTCGAACTCCGCCCGCGCGTCCTCATCCTCCAGCCGTGAGCCGGCATCGAGGATCGCGCGGACATGGGCCTCGCTGATCCGGCCCTCCTCGAACAGGGCGAACGTCGCCGGGAACCCGTCCACCAGGTCGACCGCCCACTCCATCCGGGCCCGGATCGTGCGGTCCGACGTCCGCCCGGCGACCGCGAACTCCGCGGCCATGGACCTCAGCGGGTGCTCGAACTCCGAACCCGGCCCACCCCGGCGGGTCTGGGCTTCGGCGATCGCGCGGCCCTCGGCGAGGATCCGCGCCTGCCGGGCATGAGCCTGCGCGATGATCACCTGCTGCTCCAGGTAATCGTCGACGAGCTCTGACGTGCGGGCGCGTTCGGCCGGGGTGGGAGCCCACCGGGTCGAAGTCGCCTGTGCCGTCATGGCCCGATTCTCCTCCGGGCCACCGACATTCACCGGGCCGGAAAGCGCAGATCAGCGATTCAAACCGA
>Ga0208492_1000228_pt1 | contig 55031 bp, 31 predicted proteins | sample Subbioar_CSW14AB_FD_184820 | JGI IMG/M metagenome (GOLD analysis project Ga0208492, IMG submission 184820) | Serpentinite rock and fluid subsurface biosphere microbial communities from McLaughlin Reserve, California, USA - CR12Mar_CSW14AB (SPAdes) | ecosystem: Environmental > Terrestrial > Deep... | reverse complement strand
GGTGGGGGCAGGACCACGGGCGGGGCCGGGTCGGGGGCGAGGGTCAGGACTGTCTCGGTCGGGGCATCAGTCAGGCGGGTGGTGCGGGGCTCGGGGCCGATCTGGAGCAGCACGACCACGGCGACGATCGCCAGGTGGACCAGCACCGACACGGCGATGGGCAGCACCAGCGCCGACCGGGGCAGGCTGCTGATGGGGGCTTTGCGGAACTGTTCCCACGTCAGGGCCACAGGTAGACCATATCTCAGGATTACGACGCCGGGACTGAGGAGTCTTCGACGAAGTCCCGGATGGGGAGTCCTTGCACGCTCGATCCGCGACTTCGGCCCAGAGCGGCCTCAGTCCCGGCTTCGTGATCATTCTTCCGCGGCCGGCGCCGGGCGGGGCTTCTTGCCACCTGAGCCCTTGCCGAAGAGCACGTTGTCGATGCCCAGCGCCCCCGAGCCCAGGAACACGAGGGCCAGGGACATCATCAGGCACAGGAACTGGAGCTGGAACATGGAGAAGTCGCCCATGAGGAGGGTGGCGCGGGCGGGGGCGTCGGCGGGGAGGAAGCCCAGGTGCGTGTTGCCCGACGCGATCGCGGGGCCGATCACGGTGAGCCACATGGCGACCATCATGACCGACGCGATGCCGAAGGCGGAGAGGCGGGTGAGGCCGCCCACGAGGATCAGCGCGCCGCCCACGAGCTCGATGGCGGTGCAGGCGTACGCGGCCCACACCGGCCACTCGCCCTTGGTGAGGGCGACGGGCCACATCTGAATCTTCTTGTCACCGACCGGCTGCTCCATCCCCTTGAGCATGAGGGCGAGGCGGTAGGCGTTGGAGACCTCGAGCTTGTCGCCGCCACTGACGGCCGCGGGCGTTGCGGGTGTCTTGCCCGAGGCGGCGGTGGCCGCGCCCTGCACGGTCGCGGTCTTGGGCGTGACTCCCATTTCCTTGAGGGCCGCGGCATCGGCGCCGGAAACCTCGCTGGTGCCGATGACCTTGGCCAGCGCCGCCCACAGGAAGATGATCCCGACGGCGATCCGCAGGAAGAGGGGTCCGATCGAGCTGCCGGAGCACTTGCAGGCCATGGGGGTTCCAGGGTGGGGGACGGGGACGGGGAACGGGGACGGGGGGGACGGGGGAATGACCCCAGTGAATCGGAAAGTCGGGGGGCGGCTTGTGATAAATACCGGGGAGGGTGCTGACTTATGATGGGGCTCGCCGCGGGCGTGGCGGAACTGGCAGACGCGCGGGACTTAGGATCCCGTGGCCGAAAGGCTGTGCAGGTTCGATTCCTGTCGCCCGCATTGATCTTGTCGGCCCCCGCAGTGCTCCGTCAAAGGACGTGGTTCTCCGGATGACGGCCTTGGTCGGGCTTTTCCCTGGCAGAACAGGCGTGGTTCCTGGCAGAACAGGAGCTGTTCTGGCAGAAGAAGAGCTGTTCTGGGCAGAACAAAGGCTGGGCTGGGCAGAACAGGAGTCGTTCTGGGCAGAACAAGAGCTGGGCAGGGCAGAACGGCAGCAGTTCTGGGCAGAACAGGAGCTGCTCCGGGCAGAACAAGTGCGATTCTTCGAGGGACTGGCCGGGGGGGTGGCACCTCGGAACGCGCAATTTCGGCCGAGCGATGCGATTCCTGATCATGGAAGGCGGTTCTGCGTCCGCCCCTTCCGCGGAGCTTCGCGACCTTGGCGATGGATTCCGCTTCCCCCTTAAACACCACAACCGCCAGGGGTGGCGGCGGTTGCAGCGGGGTTTCCCCGGTTGTAAGACTGACTCGGTCGCCGGGGGTCAAGGCCGGCGGCGGGTCGCTTACTCAGATGCAGGACACCGCGGGCTCCGTCGCGGGTGGGAGTTTTTTTCTGGTTCCGGTGACGCGGCGGGTTGGTGGCTGGGGGAACGTCTGGTAGGCTGGCGGCTCACCCCGCCACTCGTGGGCCAGAGGAGAGAGAAACATGATGAGTCGTTGCCCTGCTGTTATTGCGCTTGCGGTCGCCGCGTTGCCGGCGGTTGGTCTGGCGCAGATCACCTATTCCACCTATGAGCGGTCGTACTCCACGAACGTTGCCCTGGGCAACGGGGTGGACGACTTCGGCTCGGCGGATTCGGATGGGTCCTCGCCGTTCGTCGGCACTATCAACCGCGGCGTCGCGGAGCCCAACGGGGGCGGGGCGGAGGGCACGGCGGGGCAGAACAGCACGACCACTTCCATCTCGATGATCGGGACGCTGAGCGCCTTCGGGGCGGTGCGGACCGGGACTTCGTTCGTGACCGGCGAGGCGCAGAGCCAGAGCAACTTCCTGGTGCTCTTCAGCCTCGCGGCCCCCACGCCGGTGCTCTTCACGGGCAGCGGGTCGGTCGGGCTGACGGGCGTCAACCCCAACGGCGAGCCCTCGGACCTGTACGGGCGGGCCCGCCTGCAGCTTCTGAATGCGGACACGATGGACCCGGTCGCCGGGTTCCTCATCTTCCCCGAGGCCGGGGTTGACTCCGTCAACTTCAACGGCGTGCTGCCCGCGGGCAACTACGCCCTGTCGGCTCAGGCGTTCATGTTCGCGTTCAGCGCCGACCTGCTCGGCCCCCCGGCCCGGTCGGGCAGCGGGCAGACGGACGTGAACTTCTCGCTGACGGTCGTCCCGGCTCCTTCGGCGATGGCCCTGCTGGGCTTGGCCGGGGTGTTTGCGGGGCGGCGTCGCCGCTGAGTCGCCATTGGGGCCGGGCCTGACGCCTGGTAATCGGGTATCCTGACACACGGCGCACCCCCGGGGCATCGGCTCCGGGGGCCGCGTTTTTCTATGGAGTTCCCCATGAAGCGTGCGGCGAATGTGGTCAAGGTGCTGGGGCTGGCGGCGTTGGTGGGGTTGGCGGGGTTTGCTGGCTGCAAGGACAAGGGCGGGAGCGGGGCCAGCGGCGCGGGCGCGTCGAACACGGGGCCGATCCTGATCGGGCACTTCGGGTCGCTGACGGGCTCCGAGGCCACGTTCGGCAAGAGCACCGACAACGGGATCATGCTCGCGATCGAGGAAGTCAACGCGACCGGCGGGGTCAGCATCGGCGGGACCAAGCGGCAAGTGAAGCTCGTCAGCGAGGACACCGAGGGCAAGCCGGAGAAGGCGGGCCCGGTCGTGACCAAGCTGATCACCAAGGACAAGGTGGTCGCGGTGCTGGGCGAGGTCGCCAGCAGCGTGTCGCTCGCGGGGGCTCCCATCTGCCAGCAGTACGGCGTGCCCATGATCACGCCCAGCAGCACCAACCCCGACGTCACCAAGAAGGGTGACATGATCTTCCGCGTGTGCTTCATCGACCCCTTCCAGGGGCTGGCGTGCGCGAAGTTTGCGAGGAATGACCTGAAGGCCAACAAGGTCGCGATGCTGTTTGATCAGGCATCGGCGTACTCGGTGGGGCTGAAGGATGAGTTCGGCAAGGCGTTCACGGCCGCGGGCGGCGAGGTGGTGAGCGAGCAGGCGTACAGCAAGGGTGCGAGCGACTTCAACGCGCAGCTGGCGCGGATCCGCGAGAGCAGCCCGGACGTGATCTTTGTGCCGGGGTACTACACGGACGTGGCGAACATCGCGATCCAGGCCCGCAAGCTGGGGATGAACATGCCGCTGCTGGGGGGCGATGGGTGGGACAGCGAGGTGCTGGCCAAGAACGCGGGGGCGGCGATCGAGGGATCGTTCTACTCCAATCACTACGCCCCGGACCAGCCGACGGAGGAGATCCAGACCTTCGTGACCAAGTACAAGAGCAAGTTCGGCGGCACGCCCGACGGCCTCGCGGCCCTGGGGTATGACGCGGCCCGGCTGCTGTTCCAGCAGATGGAGAAGGCGGGGAGCGTCGAAGGCAAGAAGCTGCGGGATGCGATCGCCGCGACCAAGGACTTCAAGGGCGTGACGGGCGTGATCTCGATGAACGCGGACCGGGACGCGGTGAAGCCTGCGGTCATCGTGGAGATGAAGGGCGGCGTGCCGGTGTGGCGGGCTACGGTCAATCCGTAAGCGACGGAAGGCCGTAAGCGACAGAGCGCACCATAAACGAGGCACTGGGCAGTGGGCCCGGTGCCTTTTTCTTTCCCGGCGCCCGGCGGCTAGTGCTTCGGGCCCGTCCCCTGTAGAATCCGCCCCCCGTGGACCAACTGCTCCAGACATTGAAGGACGGCCTCTCGCTCGGGAGCCTGTACGCGCTGATCGCGCTGGGCTACACGATGGTGTACGGCATCCTGAAGTTCATCAACTTCGCGCACAGCGACGTGGTGGTGCTGGGGGCGTGGCTGAGCCTGGTGATCGCGACGCAGCTTGAGCGGCTGGTCGTGGGCGCGGCGGGCGGGGCGGCGCCGTGGTGGCTGGGCCTGGTGGTGCTGGTCGCGGCGATGGCGGCGTGCGGGGCGATCGGGTTCACGATCGAGCGGCTGGCGTACAAGCCGCTGCGCGGGGCGCCGCGGCTTAATGTTTTGATTACTGCGATCGGGGTGTCGCTGTTCCTTCAGAACCTCGGGCAGCTGCCGCAGATGTTCGGGACGAGCCCGAGGGCGTTCCCACGGCTGATCGAGGACTCGTCGCTGGTTTCGATCGGGAACGTCAACATCAACGTGCTGGACGTGGTGGGGGTGGGCACGGCGGTGTGCCTGATGTTCCTGCTGGACTGGCTGATCTTCCACACGAAGTTCGGGCGGGCGATGCGGGCGGTGAGCTACGACACGCGCACGGCGTCGCTGATGGGGATTCCCGTCAACCGGGTGATCAGCCTGACGTTCGTGATGGGGGCGATGCTGGCGGCGGCGGGCGGGTTTATCTGGGCGCTCAAGTACGCGAACATCAAGCAGACGGCGGACACGAGCTGGACGCTGCTGGGGCTGAAGGCGTTTGTCGCGGCGGTGGTGGGGGGGATCGGAAACATCCGCGGGGCGATGCTGGGCGGGCTCGCGATCGGGCTCCTGGAGAACTTTGGCAGCGCGTACCTGTCGTCGAGCATGACGGACGTGTATGTGTTCGCGCTGCTCATCCTGGTGCTGCTGGTGCGGCCGGGCGGGATTTTGGGCGTCGCGGCCGTGGAGAAGGTGTAAGTGAGCACGCTGAGCGTTCAGGCTGATGCCTTGAAACCCGCCGCGGGGAGCGCTGCGGTCAAGGGGCTGTGGCCGTACGTCGCGGCGATTGGGATCGCGCTGCTGGTGCAGATGGCGCTCAAGCCGGTGCTGGGGGCGTATGACGCGATCCTGATGCTCAACGTGGGGATCGCGGTGATCCTCGCGGTATCGCTGAACATCGTGAACGGGTTCACGGGGCAGTTCAGCATCGGGCACGCGGGGTTTCTGGCGGTGGGCGGGTACGTCGCGGGGGCGATCACGTATTACGGGTCGATGCTGACGTGGGGGAACGCGGATGCGCGGGGCGGGGTGCTGAGCGGAATGCCGCTGAGCACGGAGGGGCTGGCGTTCTTTACGGGCGCGGAGCTGATGTTCTTTGGCGCGGTGATCGTGGGGGGCCTGGTCGCGGCCGGGGTGGGGTTCCTGGTGGGGCTGCCGAGCCTGCGGCTCAAGGGTGATTACCTCGCGATTGTCACCCTGGGTTTTGGCGAGATCGTGCGCGTGATGATCCAGAACACGCAGCCGGTGATCAAGACGGCGCAGGCGGTGCGGGAGGCGCCCTGGTACAAGCTGCCGGTGGCGGTGGGGCAGAGCCTGGGGTTTGGCGATATCCCCAAGTACAACAGCTTGTTCTGGGTGTACCTGATGGTGTGCGTCACGCTGGTGGTGGCGTTCCGGCTCAAGACGAGCACATTTGGGCGGGCGTTCCTGTCAATCCGCGAGAACGAGGTCGCGGCGGAGGCGATGGGGGTTAACACGACGCGGTACAAGGTGTGGGCGTTCGTGATCGCCGCGTTCTTTGCGGGGGTGGCGGGGGGGTTGTACTCGCACACGCTGGGCGTGTCGCTGAGCCCGGTGGATGCGGGGTTCCAGCGGAGCTTTGACGTCATCATCATGGTGGTGCTGGGGGGGTTGGGATCGGTCTCGGGGGCGACGCTCGCGGCGGTGATCGTGACATTGCTTCCGGAGTACCTGCGCGGGTTCATTGTGCCGGTGGGCGGGCTGCTGGTGGTATGCGGGGCGGTGATGCTGGCGGGGAGCGGGGGCAAGCTGGGGTACCTCAAGAAGTCGGGCCGGCCACTGCCGCGCCGGACGGCGGGTGTGGCGGTGGTGGGCGGGGTGCTGATGTTCACGGGGCTGGTGGGCCCCCATGTGCTGCCTAAGAGCCTGGGGGCAGAGGTCAATCTCGGCGACTTCCGGATGATTATCTACGCACTGCTGCTGATCCTGATGATGATCTTCCGGCCGCAGGGGTTGTTCGGCGTCCACGAAGTATGGGAGCGGGCGACGTGGGGGTGGCTGACGCGGCGGTTCAAGAAGGGCGGTGCCGCGTGAGCGCCATCCTGGAAGCGTCGGACGTGAGCAAGAGCTTCGGCGGGCTGAAGGCCGTGCAGAACTTCGCGCTGTCGCTGCCAGAGGGTGGGCTGCACGGGCTGATCGGGCCCAACGGCGCGGGCAAGACGACGGTGTTCAACCTGCTGACGGGGGTGTATAAGCCCGACGCGGGGACGGTGAAGCTTGCGGGGCGTGAGGTGCAAGGGCTGCGGCCCTTCCGGATCGCCGAGGCGGGGATGGCGCGGACGTTCCAGAACATTCGTCTGTTCGGCGAGTTGAGCGTGCTGGAGAATGTGAAGCTCGCGAGCCATGTGCGGGTGACGCACACGATGCTGGGGGCGGTGCTGCGTTCGGCGCGGCATGTGGGGGAGGAGCGGGCGATTACCGCGCGGTCGCTGGAGCTGCTGCGGGTGTTCAACCTTGAGCACCGCGCGCAGGAGCAGGCGCGGAACCTGCCCTACGGCGATCAGCGGAAGCTGGAGATCGCGCGGGCGCTGGCGACCAACCCGAAGGTGCTGCTGCTGGATGAGCCTGCGGCGGGGATGAACAGCACGGAGAAGGTGGACCTGCGCGGACTGATCCGGCGGGTGCGCGAGCAGTTCAAGGTCACCATCCTGCTGATCGAGCACGACATGGGGCTGGTGATGGATGTGTGCGAACGGATCACGGTGCTGGACTACGGCATTGTGATCGCGGAGGGGACGCCGGCGGAGGTGCAGGCGAATCCGAAGGTGATCCAGGCGTATTTGGGATCGACCGAGGAGGAGGCGGCGGAGGAGGCGCGGAAGGAACGCGAGCACGCGGGCCTGGCGCACACGCCCCAGAGCGCGGGGCCGGTGACGCAGGCGATTTCGCCGCAGCGGACGGCGGAGCAACGCGGAGCTGGCGAGCAACGCGGGAGGGGTGAGTAATGCTCACGATCCGCGACCTGCGTGTGAACTACGGCGCGATCCGGGCCCTGCATGGGGTCAGCCTGAAGGTCGAGCGCGGCGAGATCGTCACGCTCATCGGCTGCAACGGGGCGGGGAAGTCCACGACGCTGCGGGCGGTGTCGGGGCTGGTGAAGGCGTCGGGGGGCGATGTCGAGTACGAGGGGAAGTCGATCGGGAAGCTCGCGCCGCATGAAATCGTGCGGCTGGGGATCGCGCAGTCGCCCGAGGGGCGGGGCATCTTCGCGAATATGACGGTCGAGGAAAACCTCGAGCTCGGCGCGTTCGCCCGCAAGGACACCGGCAACATCGCCAAGGACCGCGAGCATGCGCTGTCGCTGTTCCCGCGGCTCAAGGAGCGGTACAAGCAGAGCGCCGGGACGCTGAGCGGCGGCGAGCAGCAGATGCTCGCGATGGCGCGGGCGCTGCTGGCGCGGCCCAAGCTGCTGCTGCTGGATGAGCCGAGTCTGGGGCTGGCGCCGCAGGTGGTGCAGACGATCTTCAAGATCATCCGCGAGATTAACGCGGAGGGGACGACGATCCTGCTGGTGGAGCAGAACGCGAATCAGGCGTTGAAGGTGGCCCACCGGGCGTATGTGCTGGAGGTGGGGAAGATCGCGATGGAGGGGAAGGCTTCGGAGCTGGCGGCGAGCGACGCCGTGCGGAAGGCGTACCTGGGGCACGCCTGATCGGCTTGAATGGGGCTCGCGGGCGGGCGTACGGCTTCCATGGAGAGGCCGTGGGCCGATACACTGTGCCCGCTATGAACCCTACCCCGTCCTTTGTCTTTGCGTCGCTCCCCCGATCTATGCCACAGGGTTACGCGGCCGCGCCGTTGACGGAGGCGGAACAGAACGCCCGGGTGCGGCTGTGCGCGGTGGTTCGAACCGGCGTGAAGGCGGGCGAGTCGCCGCTGGTGTCGCTGCGGGACACGCTCGACGCACGGGTGTGCCTGGGGGCGCTGGTTGATGCGGCGGGGATTGTGCATGAGTGGGTAGAGCTGTGGGTGCAGGACTTGGCCGGGCTGGGCGAGGCCCTGCCGGGGTACCGGGCGGCGCTGAGCAATGCGGCCCTGGACCACCGGTGGGCGGTGCGGGCGGAGGCGTTTGCGAAGGTGGAGGGGGCGGGGCTGATCGGGACGGGTTGGGAAACTGAGAACCCGGCTCCGATGTTCATCGACGTGAAGAAGCTTGCCCCGATCGCGGCGAAGGACCGGCGGGCGGGGGCGACGTGGGCGCTGTGCAAGGATGAGGCGCTGCTGGCGCGGAAGGGCGTGCCGGCGTATGGCTCCACGATCAGCCGGCACCTGTACCAGCCTGACCTGGGCGATGAGACTCCGCTGCTGCCGCTGGACATGGTGGGGGCGGACCCCGCGGCGATGGGGGTCGGGGCGGCGGGCGAGGTGGTGGCGGTCAATGGCGGGGGCGGGCGGATGATGGTGCGGCCGTATGCACCGCTGGCGTTTGAGCAGTACATCGATGCGCTCACGGGGGTTGAGAGTGAGGCGGGGCCGGCGGACAAGCTGCTGAAAGGGATCGCGGAGAGCGCGACCGGGTCGGCGGCGGGGGCGGCGAAGACGGGTGGGTGGCTGAACCTGAGCGCGGCGGGGACGCCGGCGCGGCTGGTGGAGGCGCTGCACCTCAAGCTGATGGCCGTGGCGGGTGCGGCTTCGTGCGTGCGGGCGGCGGTCGCGGGGACGCAGACGCCGATGCTGAACATCACGGGCCGGAGCTTCCGCGTGCGGCTGGCGCAGGGGGCGGGGACGCTGCCCTTGTGGTGGACGGCGCAGGTGGAGGTTGCGGAGCCGGGCGAGGGCGTTGAGCTCCCGATCGAGGGCACGACGGCGAAGTACTACCTGGCTTCGACCGGGTCGCAGATGTCGGTCTACACCCCCGCGGCGATGGGCCGGTCGGCGAGCGGCAAGGGGTGGCTGCGGCTGCGGAACGTGATGTCCGAGAGCAACGGGGCGATCCTGGAGGGGACGCTGACGACGCAGGACAGGCTGTCGCCGGGGCGCAATGACCTGGTGTGGCTGCGGTTCAGCGTGGGGAACACGCGGGTGGACCTGTACGCGACGCTGGATGACAAGGACGCGATGGCGTCGGGGGAGATGAAGGTCCGGACGATTCCGCACGCGCTTTCGGAGGACGTGACGGCGCGGCTGAAGTCGGCGGTGGGGGTTCCGATCCAGGATGTGAGCTTTGAGCTGGTGCCGCTGCTGAGCTCGCCTTGCGACCTGTATGCGCTGGGGGTGCTGGCGGTGCGGACGCTGCTGACGGGGCCGGGGCGGCCGCTGCCGGTGGCGCTGGACGATCTGTTCAGCCTGGCGGCGGAGGCGGCGCGGCTGGCCGAGAGCGGTGAGGACCTGCCCGGGCGGTTATTGCGCGTTTTCGAGAGCAACAAGAAGTGGGCGGCGTCGATGGGGCCGCAGAAGCTGCTGGCGGGTGTGACGGACGCGGACGAGGCGTTTTTGGCGATCCCGCCGCGGCTGTGGTTTGGGACGCTGGCGGCGATCATCCGGATGTTCACGGGGTTGTCGACGGACAGCCGATGCCGTGACCTTGGGGACGCGGCCCCGGGGGGTATCCACAAGGTCTTTGACGGTGTGCTCGACGACCTGTACGCTCTGCTCACCAGTTGCCGCAGCCTGATCGTGTCGGACCCGGGCTTGAGTTCGGATATCCGGGAGGTCGTGAAGGGGTGCATCGCGGCGGCGAAGCGGTAGGTCTTTCTTTCAGCGAGGGTCATGATGTCGAAGTTGAGCGTTCTGAAGGTGTCGATGTTCGCGGTTGTTGCCATGCTTGGGGTCACCATGGGCGGGTGCTCGACCCCGACCCTGAAGGTGGCGAATGTCACCGTCACGGCGGAGCAGAGCCTCCGGGACCCGGGCGGCAAGTTGCCGCTGGTTGAGGTCGCGGTCATCGGCGTGAGCGAGAACGACGTGCGGGAGTGGAACGAGTACAAGGTTGACTCGTTCTTCTCCGGCAGCGACCCCCGCCGTACGGCGGCCATGCCGTTCACCAAGAACCTGATCTTCCGCGAGGAGGATTCGGGCCCCAAGACGATCGCCGCGAACGACCCGATTTGGCAAGTGTGGAAGGAGCGGGGGGCGACTCGCCTGTTCATCCTCGCCAACTCCAAGAACCTGAGCGCGGGTTCGGGTGGTCCGGACATGCGGCGGAAGGAACTGCCCTTCACGACTGACCGGTGGAAGACCAGCCAGATCGATATCGCGATCACCGGCGGCGGGATTGACGTCCGCACGAAGATCGAACCGCCGGCCAAGTAATCGCTCCACGGTTGCCCGCCGGTGTTGTTGGGCGGTGGGCTCCTTTCGGGTATCCTGTGAGACCTCCTCGGCACCGGGCTCTTTCGCCCGGTGTCGTTGTTTCGCGCGGCCCGCGCGGGGGAAAACGGGCGGTGGGCTCCTGAATGCCAACGTACGGCGAGTTCGAAACGGTCGAGGAACTGGCATCGGCGGGTCCGTTTGCGGTGTACTCGGCCCGCAGGGCGGGGCAAGCGGGCGCGGCGGCGTTCGCCGTGAAGGTTTACAAGACGTCGGACATGTTCGCCGACTCGGAGGTCGTGGAGTGGGAGGCCGCGGCGTTCCTTGAGGTCGCGGAGCTTCAGAAGTCGCTGCCGGGTGGACCAGCGGCGGGCGGGAGCGGGCACTGGGCGCCGGTGTATGGGTTTGGGCGGGCTGCGGACGCGGTGTACTACGCGACGGACCTGTACCCGGTCACGGTGCAGCGGATCGTGGACAGCCGGCGGGAACTGGATGCGCGGTCGATTGCGCACGTGATCGAAGGTGTGGTTCAGGGGCTTGAGGAGCTCGGGAAGGCGAGGCAGCGGGGGCACGGGGCGCTCCAGCCGTCCAACGTGCTGATCGGGAAGGTGGAGATCGAGGAGGGGCAGATCGCGCTCTCGGATCCGGAGCCCGGGTCGCGGCTGGACAAGAACGCCGAGGTGATGGACCAGCGGGGGCTGGCGGGGATTCTGTGCCAGATGGTGACGTACCGGCAGCCGCCGCGGGCGGGCGCGGTGGCGACGTCGGCTGAATGGCAGCGGATGGGCGCGGCGGGGGAGCTGCTCCGGCAGTTGTGCGAGCTGCTGCTGAATGCGCAGCCGGCGCAGCTGGTGCCGTACGAGAAGGTGCGGGCGACGCTGGCGGAGGTGCTGAAGGCCAAGCCGCCGGCGAAGCCGGGGATGTCTGTTGGCGCGAAGGTGGCGATCGCGGCGTTGATTCTGGGAGCGGTGGGGGCGGGGGTGTTCTTCCTGCGGCCGGGCGCGGCGCCGGCGCCGATTGTGTACACCGACCCGCGGACGACCTGGGTGGCGGGGGATATCGGGGAACTGAGGAAGCGGCTGGAAGAAGTGAAGCCGCGGATCAAGGAAGACGAAACGGAGTCGCTGGACGAAGCGGCCAAGCTGGTGAACCGGCTGACGGAGTTGAGCGAGTCTTTCGAGCGGTTCAAGAATCGCGCGGCGCCGGCGAGCCCGGAAGAAGTCACGCTGTACACGTCGGAAATCGGAGAGCGAGACGAGCGATTCGCGGCGTTGCAGGCACGGGTGGTGAAGCTCGAGGACGACCATCCGGCGCGTCAGGCGGACAAGACGAAGGAGCCGCGCGGGTCCAAGCCTGAGCGGTGGCTCGTCACTCGTATGACGGGCATGGGTCGGGATGTCGCGGCGATTGATCGCCTGCTGACCACCGAGGCGGAGAAGAGGGCGGGGTTCAAGCAGCTGCGCGACCAGTACGAGGCGCTCGAGAAGCTGGTGGTGGAGACGCGGCAGAAGCCGTGGCCGTCTGACCCTGCGGCGCAGGAGGCGCTGGCGAATACGGTGGAGACCGCGACCGACGACATTGACGTCATCGCCAAGAAGCTGAAGGACATGCGGGTTGCGGCGCGGGATGCGCTGAATGACTTTGTGAAGACCGCCGCGGACCGGGCGGGGTCGCTGCGTTCGCCGCAGTTGCAGGAGCGCTTCCGCGCGGCGGTGAAGGCCGTGAAGGAAGATGTTGAGACGAGCGAGACGCGTGGCTGGGCGGATGTCACTGAGCAGATCGGGAAGACGGACGAGTTGCTCCGGTCGATTGACAGCGCCTTTGGCGCGACGCTCGCGATGGAGGCGCTGCCGCAGGGCTCGGTTGTGGCGTATGCGGGGGCGGAGCAGTACATCGCAGACCTGCGGGAGAAGCTGATCTCGTCCATCCCGGAGGCAACGGATCCCTCGACGCCGGGGCTTGCTGAGAAGGTTCAGGAGGCGGCGGGGCGGTACAACGCGGCGATCGCGGATGTGCGGGCGATGTACGCCGGCGCCATGAAGGCCGAGTCGCTGCTGGCGGAAGGGCTGGGGCTGGACGAGGCCGCGGGGGATGCGTCGATTGCGCTGCTGGATGGGCGGGTGCGCGGGGCGCAGGCGTACGAGCCGCTGAAGGCGGGCGTGGCACAGGTGTTGGCGCGGGTGGATGCGCTCAAGCAGGTGCGGGCGATGAAGGATGCGCCGGCCCTGATCGGCGTCATCAACGATCAGGCGAGTGGATTGTCGGCGGTACTGACGGCGTGGCGGGCTCTGCCGGGGGCTGGGTTCCCGGCGAACTTGTCGGACCTGACAGCGGCCGAGCCGCTCACGGCGAAGGTCATCGCGGCGATTGGACAGAAGCTGGGGGCCGCGAACCCGCGGACCGAGAAGCTGGCGGGGGAAGCGCGGACGCAACTGCGGTCGTTCTGGCTGGCGTTCTTCGAGCGGCCGGGCCTCTCGGTTGCAGATGTGAACGCGGCGTTTGAGCTCACGCCCCGGATCCCGGGGGGCGATCAGTCGCTGAAGGATGCACCGGCGTGGCTGAAGTTCAACCATGAGCGTTGGACGATGGCCAGGGCGATCGAGAAGGTCGCGGAGGTTGAGGCCAAGGAACAGATCGAGCTGATGCACCCGTTCGTCAAGACGTTTGACGACAAGACCCGCACGTTGGGCGTCGCGCAGCTGGCCGAGGTCACGCAGTTCTCGAAGGACCTCAACCCGTTCCTCATCAAGAAGGTCGTCACGCTGGACGAGATGGGGCCGGCCCGCGCGAAGTGGACCTTTGAGGAAGACAAAGGCCGTGGCGTGGCGCGGTATCGCTGGACCGGGAAGCGTGGCGAGCATGTCCTGGAGTTCCGCCCGCTGGTGATGGGTGAGGATCAGGTGACGTACCTGTGTACGACCGAGATGTCGGTGGGCACGTTCATCGACATCGTCGATTCGTTCGGCAAGTGGGAAGAGCTCCGGGGTGGCCAGGGGCAGACTCGCAAGCTGATGGACGCCCAGGGGCTGGAGACGCGGGCGGGGGTTCGCACCATCCGCTGGACGGGCGCGGCCAACCAACTCAAACTTGATCGCAACGTGGCCGAGGTGTGTACGGGCGAGAACAAGGCCAACTCCAAGAACGGTTTCGGCTGGCACTCAAACCCGCAGCCGATGTCCATGTGCCGCAACCCGTACTACCCGGCCAACGCAGGCCCTGGGCGGCCTCCGGATGACAAGGACCCGATCGACTGGGTATCTCCCGCGGCGTCCATCTATGCGGCGCGACTGATCGGCTGCCGGTTGCCGAGTTCGGGGGAATGGTCCGCGGCGGCACAGATCGGTGCGAACCCGAACCCCAACCTGCGCGACACGTCCTATGCGACGCAGTACGCGTACGTGAAGGGGAACATCGAGGGCTTTGAGGCTAAGAACGTCATGGACTACCCGGCCGCGAACGCGCTGCGGCTTCAGGAGGGCGTGGGCGTTCCTCCGGAGAATGACGGGGATGCCCTGCCGGGGAACGACGGACTGCTTTACTTCGATGGCGTCAGCGGAGCCGCGAACGCTGAGCGGGCTGGGAGCCCGGTGTTCCACCACCTCATCGGCAACGTGTGGGAGTACACCTTCGAGCAGCCTCTGCTCGTGGAGGCAATGGACAAAACGACGCCGGACGCGATCATGGGGCTGATCGGCAACGCGTACGAGCATGTGCGGGTGATCGGGGGCTCGGCTCTGTCGAACCCGGATCTGAAGACAAACGAGCCGCTCAAGCCCAAGCGGACTGAAGCGCCCCGGGGCTGGTCGGATGTGGGGTTCCGGCTCGCGTTCTCAACCGGGGCCGGCGCGGGTGGGAGCGGTTCTCCCAAGCAGCGGCTCTTGTCCATTCTGCAGAAGACGGCTTATCTCAGCAAGCCAGACCGGACCTGAGCCTTACTCGGTCGGGGCGACGGCGGTCTTGACGGCGGAGCGCTGGAAGAGGGAGGCGCCGATGCTGTCGCTGGCGGTGACGTTGCCGGCCTGGTGGCGGCTGAAGACGTAGCTGCGGCCGCCGCTGGATGAGCAGCCGATGCAGACGAACAGGGCTGCGGTAGCGGACGCGAGAGTAAGGAATCGGCGCATGGCGGTCTCCGAAGGTGACACCCGCGGGTGGGCTGGTCTTGGGATCGGCGACCTTGGAGGGCGGATTGACGGTTGGAAGGAAATGTGGATGGGCGGGGAGGGGCTGGTTTGAGCCTGACGATTGGGGAGAACTTGCGAGTTCGGGGAAGCGCGCGGGACTGGGGGGTTGTTTCGGCAAACCCGGCCCGGGGGGGAGGTTGTGTCCGGGTGAGGGCCCGATATCATGGGGCCCGTCGTGAAGTCCTGTTCATTGGGACGACGTTCGGGATGCAGGTGTCCGGAGAGGCGGCAAGGAGTTTGTGCGCGTGATCGAACCGACTTCAGAGCGGGGCAAGCGATTGGCCGCGTTATCGGCCCGTCTGCGGGTGCTGCACAGCGAGCTTGCGGGGCAGGATGCGGAGCTGCGCTCTGAGCAGTTGCAGGATGAGGTCAAGCGTGCGATTTCCGGCCTGTCGCCGAATGAGCGCGAGCCGTTCCTGCTGGCATTGATGGAGCAGTTCCCGAGCTGGAGCGAGGGGCTGGCGCCTGCTCCGCCGCCCCCGGCGCCGGTTGCGGGTCCGGCCGTGGTGGAGATCAAGGACCCCAAGGTTCTGGTGGATAAGTTGATCGAGAACTCGCGGTTCCTGAGCGATGCCGACCGGGCAATGATCACGCAAAAGCTTGCGGGTGCTGGGTTTGCGGTGGTTCAGGTGAAGGAGTCCGCCGGCGGGTTGCCCGCGGCGGAGATGGCGGAGTTCAAGAAGGTGCTCCAGATCCCCGCGGATCAGGATGTGAGCGCCGGGCGGGTGGTTGAGACGGCGTCGATCCTGGCGGAGTTCCTGCTCAAGCTTGAGCCGTGGGCGTGTACGTACTGGCGCGACCTCGCGCCGGACGCCAAGAACACGGTGTTTCAGACCATGAACAAGGAGTTGCCGCGGTTTGTCGGCGGTGACGAGAAGGCGACGAAGGAGGCGCTTCAGAAGAGCGCGTACCGGCTGCGGAGCCTGGTGTCGCTGCTGATGAAGGGCGTGATGGAGGCGGGGCGGCAGTTTTCGCGCGACCACCTGACGAAGTACTCGCTGGACGCGATCAAGCAGTCGGCGCCGCGGGAGATGTTCAAGGCGGACGAGTACCGCTTCTGGAAGCAGTACGAGCGGCTGATGGAAGGCGTGGATGGGTCGAGCATCGAGCTTCGGTTGAAGCAGGTGATCGCGAAGGACGTGGACGCGGGTCTGAGCCAGGTCATCCGCTGATTGACGGCGGGATCAGGGTGTTGCACAGGTTTGTTTCTCTTACGGGACGGGGGCACGAATGTCTCAGGTAGGGCAAGTTCACTGGCACGAGGGTCTGTTCCTCAAGCCGCACCACCTCCAGACCATGCAGCGCGATCTCGCGGAGGCGGGCATGCGGGAGCGTCGGCTCTCGGTGGCGTTCCCCTACGGCGTGATCGATCTGCGGCTCTCGACGGACGCGCTGGAAAACATGCTGGTGCGGATTGACCGTCTGCGGGCGATCATGCCCAGCGGGCTGGAGATCGACCTGCCCGGCAACGCGGACATCCCGGCGCTGGACATCAAGCGGGTGTTCCAGGCGAGCAGCGGGGCGTTCACGGTGAGCCTGGCGGTGCCGCTGTGGCAGGGGGCCCGGGCGAATACGGTGGACCTGGGCTCCGGTGCGGCGGGCGGGGCTGCACGGCGGGCGGTCGCGGAGGACGCCCGGGTCAAGCGGCTGTACCGCGTGTCGGAGATCACGCGGACCGACGAGAACACCGGTGAAGCTGGGGAGCCGGTGATGGTGCGGCGGTACAACGCGCGCCTGGTTGTCGAGGGTGAGGACACCAGCGACATGGAAGTGCTGCCGCTGCTGCGGATCGTGCACACGGCCGAGGAGAGCACGTTGCCGCGGCCGGACACGGGCTTCGTTCCGCCCTGCATGGTGATCGGCGGGTCCCCGCTGCTGCGGAACATCCTTCGGGACCTTGGGGCGGCGATCGAAGCTTCGCGGAAGGAGCTGGTCAATCAACTCACGCGCGGTGGGTTCGTGGTCGAGAACCTGCGCGGGCCGCAGCTGCTCCAGATGCTGCGGCTCCAGGTGCTGAACCGGTACGCCGCGAGCCTGCCGGTGATGATCGTGGGGGGTGTTGGCGGGGCGGGCTCGATGACGCCCTTCCAGGCGTACCTGATCCTGCGGGAGCTTCAGGGGGAGCTGGCGGCGCTGTCGCCGGACCGTGACCCCTTCGAAGGTCCCAAGTACGACCATGACAACCCGGGCCCGGTGTTCCAGGAGCTGGACCGCAAGATCCGGCCGCTGCTGCGCGGGGATATCCAGAAGAAGTTCCTCCAGGCCGCGTTTGTCAAGGACCAGGGGCTGCTCACGGCGGCCCTCACCGACGAGCAGATCAGCCAGCCCAACGGGTACTACATCGGGGTCCGGACCAAGGCTCCGGGCGCGGTGCTCGGGAAGCTGGTGGAGGACCAGGACCGCTTCAAGCTGATGCCCAAGAGCATGGCCAAGCTGCACCTGTTCGGCGTGAAGCTGGTGGAGGACCGCCACCCGCCGATGGAGCTGCCCAGTGCGGTGGACCTGCACTACTTCCGGGTCGACATGGGCGAAAGCAAGAAGATGTGGGACCGCATCGTCGCCGAGAAGGCGATGTGCCTGCGGTGGGCCGAGACTGACGACTTTGAGTACCAGGACATTTCCGTCTACATGACCGTGCCCTGAGGCGCGGCGGAGTTTGAAAGATGGCGACGAACCTCGTCGAGATTTGCGAGCCTCTGTTTCAGTACGTGTGCAGGCTGAACCGCCTTGGGCGCAAGGGCGGGCGGGCCGACTTCGGCGTCGTCCGCAGCGAGCTGAAGGTGCTGTTCACGGAGATGCGGGCCAAGGCCGAGCAGGTCCCCGCGATGATCAGCGCATACAACGAGGTCGAGCTCGTACTGATGTTCTTCGTGGACTCGATGATCCTCAACAGCAAGCTCGGGAACGGCTGGAAGCCGATGAGCGGCGAGCGGGGCGAACTCGCGTTCGAGGAGAAGTTCTGGGACCTGCTCGAGGATGCGCTGCGCGACCCGGGCGACTCGGCGACGCAGCGGCTGGGCGTGTTCTACGTGTGCATCGGGCTTGGGTTCACCGGGCTGTACACGGGGCAGCCGGACTACATCCGCCGCAAGATGCTGGAGATCTCGGCGCGTCTGCGGGGGCTCATCGACGCCAACCAGGCGAGCCGGATCTGCAACGAAGCGTATGAGAACGTCGACACGCGCAACCTGACGCAGCCGCCCAACCGAAGCCTGACGGGCGTCGTGATCGCGCTCGTCGCGCTCACGGTGTTCGTCCTGATCGCCTACGTCCAGCTCTTCCGGTACGCCGGCCAGCAGCTTGACGCCTCCTTCACCAACATTCAGAAGAGCCACAGCGAGAGCGGCAAGCCCTCGGCCTGATTTTCACCAGCAATCCCCCACGCGCCCTGGCGCGTGACGACTCGGAGGTCTTTCATGCTCTCGGCATTCGCGAATCTTCCGCGCCCCCTTCAGGGTGCGACCGTGCTGGGCGTCGGCGTCGGCGGTCTGGCGGCGGTCATGGCTTCGATCAAAGAGAACCCCTTCTGGCTGTGGCTCGCGCTGGGCATCCTCGGGGTGTTCGTCATCGTCGGGCTCTACATCCTGTTCCTGAAGTTCAAGGACAAGGCGAAGAGCGGGCCGTTCGCATCGCTGATCGCGAAGGCCAGCAGCGGGCGCGGGGCGATCGACCCCGCGGCCAAGGCCCGCATGGACGATCTGCGCAAGAAGTTTGAGGAGGGCGTGGTCACGTTCAAGGCAGCGGGCAAGGACCTGTACAGCCTGCCGTGGTACCTGCTGGTGGGGCCTTCGGGCTCGGGCAAGACCGAGGCGATGCGGCACTGCAACGTCGGCTTCCCGCCGGGGCTGCAGGACTGTTTGCAGGGCACGGGCGGCACGATGAACATGCACTGGTGGTTCACGAACCACGCCGTGGTGCTGGACACCGCGGGCCGCATGTTCATGGAAGAGGGTCAGGACGGGCAGGCGACGGAGTGGAAGGAGTTCATGAAGCTCCTGAAGGAGTGCCGCCCCAACGCCCCGATCAACGGCATGATGCTGGTGATTTCGGCGGAGAGCCTGCTGAAGGATTCGGCCGAGAAGATTGAGCAGACCGCCGGGGCGATTGCGCGCCAGCTGGACGTGGTGCAGCGCACGCTCGAGGTGCGGTTCCCGGTGTTCGTCGTCGTGACCAAGTGCGACAAGATCATCGGGTTCCGTGACTTCTTCGAGACGATCAATGACCCCAACCTCCAGCACCAGATCCTGGGCTGGAGCAACCCGGCGTCGCTGGATGAGGCGTTCAAGCCGGATCAGGTTGACAAGCACCTCGACGGCGTCCGCCAGCGGCTGCTGTCGCGCCGCATGGGCCTGCTCCAGAACCCGATCCACACGTCCGATCCCAGCGCACGCCGCACGGACCAGGTGGACGAGATGTTCGAGCTGCCCGACAACCTGGTGCGCATCGCGCCGCGCCTGCGGCGGTACCTGGAGCTGATCTTTGTGGCGGGCGAGTGGAGCCCCAAGCCGCTGTTCCTCCGCGGCATCTACTTCACAAGCTCGATGCGCGAGGGCCAGGCCCTGGACGTCGGTCTCGCGCAGGCGCTGGGCATCGACGTTGACTCGATCCCGGGCGGCAAGGAATGGGACAAGGACAAGGCGTACTTCCTCCGCGACATGTTCATGGGCAAGGTGTTCAAGGAACGCGGGCTCGTGACGCGGGCCGCGAACGTGAGCAAGTCGATCGCGGCGCAGCGGCGGATGGTGGTGGGGATTTCGGCCGCGGCGGTTCTGCTTCTCGCGGGCGTCGCGGCGGCGGGTTACTTCAGCTTCCGGACCTCGCTGGAGACGCCCAGCCAGTATTGGGCGACGAGCAGCGCGGTGTTCGCGGGTGTGGAGTCTGGCGACGATAAGTCGGACCCGGTGGACATCCGCTTCATCGACCCAAAGACGCTGACGTACCGCGGCAACGCGGAGCTCAAGTCGATCTCCTCGGATGCGGACTTCAAGACTCCTCTGGAGTTCGTCAGCAGTTCGGCCAAGCAGCGGAAGGGCGAGATCAAGCCGCCCTTCATCGCGGCCCCCGTGGTCGGGTTCCGGTCTGAGTGGACGGAGAAGCAGGTCAACGCGCACCGCGCAATTGTCGAGCGGGCCATCGTGGTGCCGCTGGTGAACGCGTGCCGCAGTAAGCTGCAGTCCGAGAGCGAGTGGGGGCCCGAGGCCGTGGGGTCGCTGGCGCAGCTCGTGCGTCTTCAGACGTTCGCGCTGGGCGAGTCGCCCTCGGCGACGGACAAGAAGCAGGCCGTGATTGATGTCGATGTGATGTTCCACTACGTGCTCAACAAGGACGAGTGGGGCCTGTACGACGCGTCGAAGGACAAGATCCTGGATGCCGTGGCCGCGGCATACCCGGAGGCGTGGACCGCCAAGAACCCGCCCGCCGAGGTGCTGGGCGCGAAGGATGATTACTCGATCCAGACGGTGAGCCAGGCCGTGGAAGGGCTCGCCCGGCACGTCGAGCAGCTTGAGAAGGACCGCGACATGCAGCCGCTGGTCAAGCTGCGGACCGCGCTCGTGTCGCTCTCGAGCGAGCACGCCAACATCCAGTCGATGGAGGCCTTCAAGGGCCCCGAGGGGATGCCGCAGAGTCTTCAGAAGTACGAGACCTTTGAGTCCACGTTCCTGGCGAGCACGGACAAGATCGCTCGTGCTCGGGCGGATATCGACAGCACGCTGAAGCGGCTGGGCGACAAGGACGTTTCGCTCCTGATGACCGAGGCGGGGGCGGCGCTGCAGACTCGACTCACGGGGTACTTCAACGTCCTGCTTGGGCAGCTGCCCGCGGCCGGGGAGGCCGAGAAGCTCGTCAAGATCGACGAGCGTCTCGCGGCCCTTCGTGGCAAGCTGGAGGACAGTTCGCGGCGTGTGGGCACGTCGGTGACTCAGCAGCTGGCGGCGATGAGCACCGCGATTGAGGGTGTGAAGTGGTTGCTGACCCCGGGCAGCATCGCTGAGCGGGGCGAGTCCCGCGCCTTCGCCGCGATCGCGCGCGGGTATGAGCTTGCAAGCAAGGAGCTTCGCGCGGCGGACGCGATGGCCGCGACGCCCGAGGACCCCGCGGACGCGGGGGAGCCGAAGCCCACCCTGGTGGCGCAGATCGGCGAGGTGACGGAGAACGCCAAGAAGGTACGCAGCGAGGTCGAGCTGATCTCGGGCTGGGTTCCCGAGCCGGGTCGCGCGGCGGCGCAGACGCTGATGGATGTTCGCAGCCAGGTGGTCTCGTCGATGCGGAAGGCGATCGATATCGCGTCCGCGCGGCGGGTCCACGAACTGGCCCGTCAGGCCATCGCGGCGTGGCCGACGGAGGCCGACGGCATCCGCGCTCTCGTAGAGGACATCACGAACGCGCGGATCAATGAGCAGGTTTCGGATGCGCGCCGCCTCAAGCGGCCGCGGCTGCCGCTGACGCCGATGGACAAGGGCGGCGAGTTCGCGAAGACGTACTTCTGGGAGGCCGCGGACCAGGTGCTGAAGGACTGGGCGGAGATCAAGGGCGTCGTCGAGGGCGCGGATAAGGCGGACAAGCGGTACGTGCTGGGGCGCGATGACCTTCGGGCCAACGCGGACCTCAAGTACCTGGCGCGTGCGAACGCGACGATGCAGTACCTCAAGGACTACATCGATTACTGGCGTAAGCAGGGCGGCGAAGACTGCCGACCGTCCACGCAGAGCTGGTCGGCGTACGGCGGGGCGTTCAAGGGGATGACCTTTGACAAGCTGTGCGACGAGCTGGAAGCTCTCCGGAAGACGATCCGCGAGGCCCTCAAGGTCGCGCCGGTGGAGCTCACAAAGGACGCGAACGACGAGTTCGCCAACGGGTTCGAGAAGCTGGATGACACCAAGTTCGTCGCGCGGGCGAAGGCCGTGTACACGCTGTGGGCCACGCTGGCGAACAACAACGACGCCGAGGCAGCGCGGCGGGAGCTCCTGAGCGCGATGCGCGAGGGGCGGATCGGCGAGGAGTACTTCAACGTGTACCGACCCGACGGGATCCGGTACATGAACGAGCTCGTGGGCGCGGGCGTGGCGTGCCTGGTGCGCGAGACGAAGCGCGACCTGGAGAGCTCGCTGGACAAGCTCCTGACGGATGCCAAGGCGGTGCCGCTGGCGTATGTGGCGTCGTGTGACCCGGTGCGGACCAAGCCGCTGACCACCGAGCAGGTCCGGGACATCAGCCGCGCGGCGGAGAAGCTGGAGCAGGCGACGCTGGGCCAGCGTGCGGCCAACCCCACGGGGGTGCCTGAGGAGTTGAAGGCCTCAATGGTTTCGCTGACTGGCGCTGACATCATGCCCGCGGGCAGCGGGGCGTGGTTCGCGAAGCTGAAGGCGATGGCCGCGCTGTTCGGCCAGAAGGAGCTCTCCTTCACCGTCACCTACTCGGACTCGAGAGAGCTGCCGACGCGGTCGGACGTGAAGAAAGAAGACGTTCGCGGCACGCCGTATGGGTACGCCAGCCTGCGGGTTGGGGGCAATCAGGTGGGCGAGGTGTTCAGCCTCACGCTGCCGACGCCGCCGGAGAAACTCAAGGAACTCACGGTGAAGCTCCCGATCGCGGACGGGCAGACGACCGAGCTGTGGCTCTACGTCAGCCAGCCGCAGCCCGGGCAGGAGCCGGCCGAGAAGATCATCCTTCCCGGCAACTGGAGCCTGCTCCAGCAGATGATGACCGCGTGCGGCGAGGCCGCGCAGAACGACAAGGACGCGGCCAACTGGCGCGTGCTGGTCACAACCAAGGACAACAAGTACCTCTGGCTGAGCCTGACGTTCAACCAGAAGCTCCCCGACCGCAACTCGTGGCCGAGCACGGACAGCTGGCCCCGATGACCCTCACAGAGCCTCGAACTGAAAGGACTCTGCGTTCATGAGCGGAACTCGCAATGGCAAGGCCTTGAAGGTCCACGTCGCGGCCTTCGGCAAGCACCCCGGGTGGGACGACCACATCGAGGAGATCGGCCTTGACTGCGCGCCGCTGGTGAAGGCCAAGCGCGTCCTGTACACCGAGTGCATCGGCGGCAACATCGACCTGGGCGAGTGGGAGAAGCTCGACGAGAGCAAGCGGCTGCCCTTCCGGCATGAGTTCCTGTGGATGGTTCCCGAGGGCGTCATCGTCGGGCGGTTCTGGGGCAGCAGCGACGGCAAGGGGCGCACGAAGTACCCGATGATCGTCTGCGCGTTCGTCGAGAACGGGCCGGCGGACTGGGCGTGCGTGCAGGTGCTGCCGCGGCTGGCGCAGGTCGAGGCGGACTGCACCGCGACGAACTCCGCGGAGCTGGTTCGGTTTACGGTGGGGACGTGCCAGCGGGAGCTCGAGAAGGCGTCAGAGGCGTACAACGCGGACCCACCGCCGGAAGAGGCCGTGGGCGATCTTGTCGCGCGGTTGATGAAGTCTCCGGACTTGTCGGCTGACGGGCACCAGGGCATGGTGCGCGTGCTCTATGAGATGAACCGCGAACTGGTGGGGTTCAAGCGCTCGGGACAGACGAGCATCACATCGAAGTCTTATGAGCCCCCGGGCGCGCACCTTCGGGTGCCGAAGGTGTTGAAGGGTGCGGGAGAGTCGGCCCGCGCGTGGGTCCGCGTAATGGAGCAGGAGATCCTGGCGGGGTACCCGGTCATGGTGCTCCAGCCCGAGGGCCAGCGGTTCGTCGATGTGCTCGTGGGCGAGCCGAAGGTGAAGGCGTTCTTCTGTGCCCGCGCGGGCGAGGGGGCGCTGGGTCTGACGAGCGACGTCCCTTACACGATGAGTGCGAGCGACGTCGCCGAGAACGCGGCGAAGATCGAGTCGTGGGCAGGCGGCGGGGCCACGGCCCGCAAGGGCGGATCGTCCGGCGTGGGGCAACACCCTGCGAAGACGGCCCGGCTCAAAGTGGGGCTGTTGGCATTGGCGGGCGTGCTGCTGATCGCGATCGTGATCGCGCTGGTGAGCCGGAAGAAGAGCCCAGTGATTGGCTCTGTCGAGGCCGCGAATGACGGTGTAAAGGCGCCGGAGAAATCGCCGAGCGAGCCGAGAACGGCGGAGGCGGCGCCCGCGGGAGTCGCCCCATCCGAGGTTCCGGCGGTGCCGACCGGCGGCGAGAGTGATCCGCGGACATCGTGGGCGGTCAGCGGGAACATCCAGAAGGTGCGAGACGCGCTCGATTCGCTCGACCGCGAGCTCAAGGCGGATGGACGCGAGCCGGCGGTGGAGGATCGGGCGCGTTTGACGGAGATCGAGCGGCGAGTCACGATTGTGAAGACGATGCCGTGGCGGTCTTCGTCGAAGGACCAGATCGAGCGTGACGTTCAATCGGTTAACGAGCAGGTTGCGGGTATTGAGAGGAATGCCAGGGCCGCGGCGGAGGCCGCGTCTGCGAGGCTGCGCACTCAGCTTCAGGAGCGGGCGAGAACGTCACCGGTGCGGTCTCGCATTTTGACCGCGGCGTGGGGGACGGGAGTTGCCGCGATCGAGACGGGCGCGGGGCGACAGATCGCCCTGCAGAAGGCCGACGCGCTTGCCGCGGGGCTCAAGTCCGCAGAGCAGTCCCTCGCAGGGGTTGGGGAACCGAAGGCTCCTGAAGCCAATCTTGTGGACGGCGCTCAGTGGGGCAAGGCTGTACTAGCGCGGCGGGAGAAGGCTGAACGCGACGTCGCCGAAGCCGCCATTGCCGGTGACACGAGCCGCGCCAACAAGGTGGTGAGCGACCTGACGGACTGGGGTACGCAGGCCACGGCCTTAGCCGCGCAGGCGCAGCAGATGCAGGGCCTTCTCACCTCTGGAAAGTTGTTCGCGACTGATGCGAACCCAACCGCCCGTGAACTCGAGGCGGCCATTCAGTCGAACCGCGCGTACGCGGACCTGGGGCCTGCGCTCGGGCCGTTGATGAGTCAGGTGGAGGCCGTGCGATCGGTCGCAAGTCTCACGGGGACCGAAGCGCTGATCGCGGCCATCAAGGGTGCGACGGAGCCCGCGCGGATTCCGGGGGCGGTGGCGGCGTGGTCGCGGCTGGGTGAACTGGGCTGGCCCAGGCTCCCCGCGGACGCCGTTGAGGCTTCCAAGCTCGCGAGTGGTGACATGCGCCGCGTGCTTGACGCGGTCCCGGACGCTTCACAGCGGGATGCGCTGCGGGCGCAGGCATCCTCGACTGCACTGGCGATGTGGTCTCGCTTCGCCACGGCCAACGCGATCAACCAGGCCGGTGCCGATGCGGCGCTCGCGTCGATGGACGGGCTGGGTGTGACGGACGCACAGATTGCGACCCTTCCAGACTGGTGCCGCTACAACCTCTTGCTCCGCCGCTTCCAGGCGGCGGTGGGGGACGGGAGCGGTGCAGCGCCGATAAGCGCGGGAGGTCGCGATGCGGTGCGGCGGTTCGTCGCCGATGTCGAGGCGCTCGGCGCCACGACCCAGCAGCGCCCCGAGGTCGACGCGCTGCTCAAGAACGTCCGCCCGCTGATGGACCCCGGCGCAGGCCTGCAACTCTCGAACCTCGGGCCCGGAACCCTGGGATGGACCGCAAGCCCGCCCGATGCCGACGGCATGGTGACCTACACCTCGGCCAAGCCGGGCAGCGTGGTTTCCATGAGCTTCCGGCGCGTGCCGACCTCAGGTGACGGCGTGTCGTTCATGAGCACGACGGAGGTCTCCGTCGGTCAGTTCATCGAAGTCGTCCGCCAGCTTGGTAAGTGGGACGACATCAAGCCGCTGCTCTACACCTACGGCACGGCCGGGGATGCCCGGCGCGGCCCGCACGTGTGGGAGTGGTCGGCTTCGTCCGCGGAAGTCATGCGGGTCAGCAGGCCCGCCGCCAACGACTACGGGCGAGGATGGCTCCGCCCGCGCCCGCAGATGGCCGGCAAGGAGTATTACGCCGCCGGCCTCGCGGTTGCCCCCCCGGCACCCGACACCCCGATGCAGTACGTGTCCCCGACCGCCGCGGTCGTCTTTGCCAGGCTGATGGGCTGCCGCCTCCCGAGTTCGGCTGAGTGGAAAGCCGCCGCGGCTACCGCCCCGGCGGAGGGCGCGAACCTGCGGGACGCGACCTGGCTGAAGCAGTACCAGGCGGTCAAGACGCTCCTGGAAACCGACAAGGAGCTGAAGGAGCCGCCGGACTACCCGGCCGCCGGAATCTTCTGGCCGACGGGGGTCACCAAGAAGCAGCCCCCTGCGGACGACGCCCCGGCGGTTGAAGCCGATGACGGGTTCCTCTGGTTTGCCGCGGTGGGGTCAGGGGCGAAGTTCCAGCACCTGCGGGGCAATGTGGCGGAGTTTGTCTGGGAGGACCCGGCTTCGATGGACACCCTCGAGCCGCTGCCCGTGAAGGTCAAGCCCTACTTGGGGACGGGCGAGCGACTCAAGGTCATCGGGGGTTCGGCCCTGTCCCCGAAGGAAGTCCCGATCGAGGAGCCGGTCGCGGTCAATGTCGCCGCGGCCCGGGAGGGGTACGCGGATGTCGGGTTCCGACTGGCATTTTCTGCGCCCCGGGGCGTCGGCGCTGTCGCGACGGCCGAGCCGATCGACAAGGTCGTCGGGGCGGCGGCATACCTGACACCGGACAAGCACTGACAGTTCCCACACACGGTCCCGGGGCAACTTGACGCCGCCGCCTCAGGGGTTTAGCTTCTGGCCCTGCTGGGGCTGGTTCCAGAAAGCTGCGATCGCGCCGGCACTTCGATGACCGGAACGCCTGCGTTCCGCGCTGCTATGGGGTTGGCCCGCTCTGGGCCGGTCAAAAAGGAACTGCGATGAGGCTGCCAATGTCTTCTGTCCCCGGCCTGCCGAGGCTCTCCCGCCCTTCCCGGGCGCTGCACGAGATGAGCCGCGTGACCGCGTTTGGTCTGGTCGCACTTCTGACTCTTCCGGCGTTTGCACAGCAGCAGGCCGAAAAGCCGCCAGTGGATGTCAACGCGATCCAGCCCGGCACCAACACGCCGCCAACTGCACCTGCGGCCCCCGCAGTTCCGCCTTCCACCGCACCTCAAGGTGAGACCCCGGTCGGTGCGACGAGCGATGCCAACGCGCCGCTCCCCGCCGACGGCGACGCCTACCCAGTGACGCGCTTCATCGTCACCTACCAGGCTGAGCGCACTGACCTGCCGCCGATCGATGAGGTACTCCGGTCATCAGCGAAGCTGGGAGTGACCCCTCAGGGGTACGTTGGCTCGCGCTCGGGCCTCCCCAGCGCGGTGGTGACGCTCGGCGACGTCGCGGACCCCGCGGGCGGGATGTTCTACCGCTCCGCGATCAATCAGCTGTGCGATTCGATCGTGAAGACGCTCGCCGCGGATGGCGTCGCCGGCGTGTTCGTGCAGATCCACCCCGAGGATATCGATGAGACGACCGGCGATGACCTCCGGGAAGGGCGCAAGGACCTGCGGCTGGTGATCTGGACTGGCGTGGTGGCCGGGATCCAGACGATCGCGTCCGGTGATCGTCTCGAGAGCAGGCTTGCCTCGGGCGAGCTGTCGCGGGTCAACCCCAATGACCCGGTTCACAAGCGGATTTACGACGGGTCCCCGCTCACGGCCGGGAGCCTGCTGCACAAGGACGATCTCGACGAATACCTCTTCAGGCTCAACCGCCACCCTGGGCGGCGCGTGGACGTGGCGGTGGCGCCCGGTGAGAAGCCCGGCGAAGTAATGGTGGACTACCTGGTGGCGGAAAGCCGCCCGTGGTCCGTCTATGCCCAGATTTCCAATACCGGCACCAAGGCGACCAACACCTGGCGTGAGCGGTTCGGCTTTGTTCATAATCAGCTGACGGAGCGGGATGACATCCTGCGCCTCGACTACGTGACGGGCGGGTTCTCGGAGGCGCACTCGGTCGCCGTGAACTACGAGTTCCCGTTGATTTCCGACACGCTGCGGGCGCGGGTGTACGGCACGTTCTCGACTTTCGACGCGGCCGACGTCGGTCTCAACGACGAGAGCTTCAGCGGCACGACTTGGGCGGGCGGTGCGGAACTGTCCCAACTGCTCTACCAGCGGCGCGAGCTCTTCATCGACGGGTTGATCGGTGTGCGCGCCTCGAACGTCCACATCGAGAACACCGTCACCAACACGGACGGCACCGAGAACTTCGTGATGCCGTACATCGGCGCTCGCCTGGACCGCACGACCGAGTCCACGAGCATTTTCGGGACAGTAACCTTCGAGTACCAGGTCCCCGAGCTTGCGGGCACGGACGAAGAGGAAGTGATCAAGCTCGGCCGCCTGGACGCGGACATCGAGTGGCCGATGCTGAAGTTCTCCCTGGACACCTCGATGTACCTCGAGCCCTTGTTCAACCCCGCCGGGTACGCCGGGACGAGCGGGCGCGGGCCACTCACGCTCGCGCACGAGTTCGCGGCGTCGGTCCGCGGCCAGTACGCCTTCGGTCAGCGCGTGATCGCCAACGAAGAGGAAGTGGCGGGCGGGTTCTACTCGGTCCGTGGCTATCCGGAATCCGCAGTGGCGGGCGATTCGGTGATCATCGGCAGCCTTGAGTACCGGTTCCACCTGCCCCGCATCCTGCCCATCTCCGATTCGGGCAAGTGGCGCTGGTGGGGCGAGCCGCCAGAGGCGTCGCGTTCGCTCGGCTGGTTCGGCGACGACTTCCGGGTTGCGCCGCAGCAGGCGTTCGGCCGGCCCGACTGGGACCTGATCTTCCGCGCGTTCATCGACGGCGCGATCGTGCGTTCCAGCCAGCCGCGCCCGGCGGGCGAGGACAACAACACGCTGCTGAGCACGGGCGTCGGAGTCGAGTATCAGTTCAAGCGGAATGTCAGCGCTCGCCTGGACTTGGGCGTGCCGCTGGATGAGACCAAGGACGGCGTCACCAGCCCCGGCGACACGAGATTGCACTTCTCGCTGACGCTGCTGTACTGAGATGCTGCTCGTGGTTATCGGGCGTAAGTGATCGGGTCGGAAGAACTTGCACGGTGAGTAATCGGTGGCTTCGGGCGAGATGCCGGGTCCGCCGCGAGTACGAGGGGATAGCGATGTCGAAGGTCAACGGTCGTTGTCAGGATGGTTCCAAGAACGCTGCGGCCCTGGTGCGGGCTTCGGAGTGGGTCAGCGGCGGCAACCTCCTCGGTGTCGGCAAGCTGGCGGGTTGGACGCGGGCCCTGGGCGGGGCGTTGATCGCCGCGGCGTGCGCCCCGGCGATGGCAGGGCCCGAGGGGGCGCAGGTTGTCCGCGGGCAGGTGAACATCACCCGCAACGGGGCCGAGACCCTGATCCGCGCCGGCAACAACAGCATCATTAACTACAAGAGCTTCAACATCGGCTCGAGCGAGACGGTGCGGTTCGTGCAGCCCAGCTCGACCTCGCGGGTGCTGAACCGCATCACGAGCTCGGCTCCGACCCGGATTGACGGCAACCTGATCGCCAACGGGCGGGTGTACATCATCAATCCGGCGGGTGTGGTGTTCGGGAACGGCGCGCGGGTGGATGTCAATGCGCTGTACGCCGCGGGCGGCAAGCTGAGCAACACGGACTTCCTCGCGGGGCGGAACAACTTCACGGGCCTGACCGGCACGGTGGAGAACCAGGGCACGATCACGGCCAAGTTCGCGGGGCTCGTTGGGCAGCAGGTGTTCAACTCCGGCACGATCAACGCGCCTCAAGGCACCGTGGTCATGGCGTCGGGCAGCGACGTGATGATCGGCGAGCGCACTGGCAATGTGTTCGTGCGAATCAAGGGGCCGAGCGGGGACGCCAAGACCGGTATCGGCACCGAGAACACCGGCGTTGTGAACGCGAGCGGCGGGCGGGTGATCATCGGCGCGGGCGATATCTATTCCATCGCGGTGCGCGCGGCGGGGACCGTGAAGGCGAAGGACATCTCGGTCCAGGCGAGCGGCGGGGTCATCGGGGTCAACGGCGTGCTCGATGCGTCGAGCACCACCGGCAAGGGCGGCAGCATCGAAGTGCTGGGCGAGCAGATCTCGCTGATCAACGCGAAGCTGGACGCGAGCGGGCTGTCCGGCGGCGGCCAGGTCCACGTCGGCGGCGACTACCAGGGAGTCGGTGATCGTGAGCGGGCGCAGTTCGTGGGCGTTGATGGCGCATCCACGATCGATGTGAGCGCGACCGGTCAGGGCGACGGCGGCACTGCGATCGTGTGGTCCGACAAGTTCACGGCCTTCTACGGCACGGGCCTGGCCCGCGGCGGTGCAGAAGGCGGCAATGGCGGCCTGATCGAAACCTCCAGCAAAGACATGGTCAGCCTCGACCCGGCCAAGATCGATGCGAGTGCGAGCAAGGGCCAGGGCGGCCGCTGGCTGATCGACCCCCGCAACGTCACCATCAGCACCGCGGCCACCAGCCGCATTGATACCACCGCGGGCAACCCGACGATCTTCACCGCGAGCGATCAGGCGGGGTCCAACTCAAACGTTCAGGTCGCGACGATCGAGACCGCTCTCAACGGCGGCACCAGCGTCACCGTCCGCACCACGCAGACGGACTTCAACCAGGACGGCAACATCACCGTCGAGAACAGCATCGCGAAGACCGCCGGTGGCAATGCCACTCTCAGGCTGGTTGCCCAGGGCACCATCACGACGAACGACGGTGTCACCATCACCAGCTCCGCCGGTCAGCTGAACATTTCACTGGAAGCCAACTCCACCGACGGCGGCCTCGACACCGACGTTACCGGCACCGGCACCAACCTCATCCAGGGCAACATCACCACCAACGGCGGCTCCTTCACGGCCTCGGGCGTGGGTTTCACTCTGACGGCGGGCGATGCGATCAGCACGGGCAATGGTGCGGTTTCGATTACCGCCGGCACCGGGGCGGTCTCGCTCGCGGGCACGGTTTCGGCTGGCAACGGTTCCGTCAATGTAACCTCGACCGGCTTCACCTTGGACGGCGTTCTCTCGACCACAAGCGCGACGGGTGACGTCACGATCAACGCGGGCAGTGGCGCGGCGGCTCTGAACGCCAACCTGACGACCACGGGAGGCGATGTCAGCATTACATCGGCCGGGCTGACCCTCGACGCGGCCGTGGCTTTGAGCAGCGGTGGCGGGAATGTCACCCTCGCCGCGGGCAGCGGCGCCGCGGTGATCGATGGGGCCCTGAACTCGGGCGGTGGCGACGTGGGCGTGACCTCAAACGGCCTGACGCTCGCAGCGACTTCCGTTCTGACCCTGAACAACGGCGACTTTATCGCGAACGCGGGTAATGCCGGCACCGTTACGCTGGACACCGCAATCGACGCGGGCACGGGCGTCGTGAGCATCGATGGCGGCGCGATGGCCGCGAACAGCACCATCACCGGCACGAGCGTGACGCTCAACGCCGGGAAGAATGGCGCGTCCGACCTGACCTTTGGCGCGGCCGCGGGTATCAACGCAAACACCGTCGTTCTCCGTGCCGGCTCCGGCAATGGGACCGACAGCACCTCGACGGTCGTGTTCAGCACGATGCTGATGCAGGATGCAACGGGCACGGCGGCCACCAGCCCCAGCAGTTTCAGCCTTCAGACCGACGCCGCGATCGCCGCCCCGGTTGACGCCGCCCGCTTCGGCGGCGCCACGCCCGGGACCTACGCCCTGATCTCCAAGGGCGGGACCGTAACGATCGCCGATAGCTCGCTCGTCAACGGCACCAACCTCACGCTGGAAGGCAATGGCGGGGTTGGCGATGGCGTCATCGTCAACCAGAACCTGTCGGTGGGCACGCTCTCGGTCACGGGCCAGAGCAACTTCGGCGGCACCATTACGACCACGGGGAACGGAACATTCACCGGTGCGGTCGCGGCGGCGGGATTGATTGATATCGGTAACGACGCCACGTTCAGCAGCACCGTCAGCGTGACCGGCGGCGGAATCACGATCGGCGACGATGTGAACTTCGTGGGCGCGGTCGGGATGACCGGCGGCAACTTGCTGACCGGCGGCGACGCGACGATCGGCGGGGGCCTTGATACGGACGGGACCGTCACCGTCGGGGCGACGGCGACCCTCAACGGCAACATCAACACGAGCGGTGGGGTCGTTGATCTTCAGGGTCCGGTCAACCTGAGCGGCAGCACCGCGATCGACACCACCAACGCCGGGGGATTCGCCGGTGCGGACGTGCTTTTCGGGGGAACGCTGAACGGAGCGGGTCAGAACCTGACGGTCACCGCCGGCGCGGGCGACTTCACGGTGACGGGCGCGACGGGAGGCTCGGGCGCAAGCCGCCTCGGCGCCATCATCATCGAGAGCGCCGACGTGGTCTCGATGGGCGTGGTCAATACCACTTCACTCTCACAGAACAACGCGGGTGGTGCCTCCACGTTCGGGAACATCACCGCGACGGGCGGGATCACCCTCGGTACGGGCGGCACACCGCTCAATGACATCAACCTCTCTCAGGTGACGTCCAGCAACCTGCAGGTCATCGTGGGCGCCCTCAACACGGTCTCGATCGCCGGGCCGGTCACCCTGAGCAGTGGTTCGTTCATCCACTCCGGCGGCACACTGGATCTTGGCGGGAACATCTCGACGACCGGCGGGTTCATCCAGTCGACGAACCTCAACCTCGTTGGCGGAAACCCGATCACTCTCAACTCCGGAACGAACGCCACCGGCATCGTCCTGAGCGCGGCCGCGCTGAACTCGCAGGACCTCACCCTGATCGCCAGCCGGATCAACTTCAACGGGTCATCGGGGAGCATTGGCGGCGCGGGGCGCCTGACAATGCGTCCGTCGGCGAATACGGACGCGATCAACTTCGCTGCCGCGCCGGTGTCGGGCCTCACGATTATCGATAATGACGGCACCGTCGATCTGGACTCGCTCGCGGGAACGCTGACCGAGATCCACATCGGCAATGCCAGCGGCGGCCAGCACGCGATCAATGTGCCGGCCCTCACGTTCGGCTCCAACGTGTTCTTCCACGCTCCCGGCGCGGGCGGCGTGGTCAACATCAACGGTGATCTCTCAACGTCCGGCAAGACCATCACCGTGGACGGCGTGGCCTCGGTCGGCTCCGCCGTGACGGTCGCGACTAATACGTCCGGCGCGACCGCCGGTGCCAACATTGACCTTGATGCCGTGACCCGCAGTTCCGCGCTCGGCGCTCTGACGCTTGAGGCCGGGACGACGGGCGATATCACCATCAGTGGAGACGTCGGCACCTCCGCGGACCCGCTGGCCGGCTTCAGCGTTGCCACCGCGGACGATGTATCCGCGGCGTCGATCTTCGCCGACGTGATCTCCCAGCTCGTTGGTGACGTCACCACGTACGACGAACTCAGCGGTCAGACGGTGACGCTCAGCGGCACCACTTTCACCATTGGCGACGATGTCACCGGCACGACCAGCGTGAGCCTGAGCGGTACGACCTACTCGGTGGCTGGACTGGTCACTGGTGGTGCTTCGGGCATCTCGCTCAGCGGCGGGGCCTTCACGCTCTCGGGTGGTGCAACGACCACGGGCGGCGGCGACATGAACGTCGTCAACTCTGGGGCGTTCACCACGAACGACGACCTCACCATCAGCGGCGCCTTCGATCAGTCCGGCGGCGGCAGCTCGGTCATCAGCAACCCCGGCAATGCGATCTCGCTGACGACCGGTGGTGCGCTGCACTTCACCGACGCCGTGAGTTTCAACGGCAGCGTCGTGAGCGTGGGATCCAACGGCGGAACCGTTGCCTTCGATTCGACCTCATCCTTCACGGGCAGCACCTCCGCGGCGCTCTCCAGCAGCGGCGGCGACATCACGCTGACGGGCACGGGGACCATGAACTCCCCGGCCGCGAGCATTGACGCGGGCACGGGCACCGTGACCACCGGCGCTCTGGCGCTGGGCGCCTCCCGGCTCACCGTCTCGGGCAACGAAATCAACTTCACCGGCGGCGCCGGCAGCGTTGCCGGTACAGGCCGAATCGCCCTCCAGCAGGGCGCGGACAACGTCGACCTGCTGGTCAATGCTCCTGACGACCTCAGCGCCGCGCTCGACCTCACCGCGACGGACCTCGCGGCCCTGGGCAGCACGTTCACCTCCGGGGTCGGCGCCGCAAACACGGCCATCATCATCGGCCGTGAAACCTCGACCGGGACGCTCACCCTGGGCGGCGGCACCTTCGACAGCGACGTGTTCTTCCGCAGTGGACCCTCGGGGGATATCTCGCTCACCGGTGCGCTCACCGGCGGCGGCACCGTCCGCCTCGAGGCAGGGGACATCGCACTCGGCGGTGACATTAGCAGCGCCGGCGCCATGGCGCTCGTGGGCACCACGCTCCTGTCTGGCGACACGGTCCTCACGACCACCGCTGGCGCGATCACGCTGACAGGCGCGATCGACGGCACCACCGCAGGCCAGGAAGACCTGACCCTCAGCCCCGGCTCCGGCACGTTCGTCCTGGGCGGAAGCGTCGGTACGAATACCCGCCTGGGCCAGTTCACGGTGAACGCGGCGCTCCAGTACGCGGCCGACGCGATGATCAACTCAACTGGCGCGAGCATCACGGGGAACATCTCCGCAACCGGCACCTCCGGCAATCGCGATTTCACGATCGACAGCGGCACCGGCGCGCTCGTCCTCTCCGGCGATCTCAATGCGGTCGATGGCGTCATAGACCTCACGGGCGGGACCATCACCCAGATCGGCACGGCTACCGGCAGCACCTACTCCGCAACCGCGACAACCACCGCCGACATCGGCGGCCTGGACTTCAGCGGCGACGTGACCCTCAGCGGAACGACGGTGACTCAGACCGGTAATGTTGACGCCGACAACTACACCGTGACCGGCTCGTCGATCATCATCGACGGCGACCTCGATGTAGTTGACGCGGTGTCCCTCACGAGCACGGGTGGAGTCACGCAGAACGGGACCGTCGATGCCGACAGCTACACGGTGTCGGGCGACCCAATCGCCATCAACGGCGCTGTCACGCTCACCGGCGCGTACTCCATTACCTCCGCCGGCGACCTCACGCAGACCGCCGATGTCTCCGTCGGGAGCTACTCCGCCGAGTCTGCGGGCTCGATCACCATCAGCGGCGACATCACGGCCTCCGGCATTGACGGAATCCGCGTCGTCTCCGGCACCGACGGGACTGGCGACATCGCCTTCGGCGCTACCGGCGTCGTGCTGACATCCAACACGATGGAGTTCGGGGCTGGCGACGGCACGGGCAGCGCGGCCGTCGATGTCCGGACCAATACCCCGACCTTCACCGGCAGCAGCGGCACGGTGAGCTCCTTCGAGATGCGCCAGGATGCATCGATCGACGGCTCGGTCCTCGCGAGCCTCAGCCAGTTCACCGGTGGCGTGTCGGGGATGGTGTACATCCTGAACTCGACCAATAGCGCGGTCAGCCTGACAGATAGCGCCGCGGCGGTGCGAACCGGCGGCACGCAGCTCGATCTGGACGCGGCCAGCGGCATCACGATCGCCGCCAACCTGGTGCTCGAGTCCCTCCTGAACCGGACGGATGTCACCTACGCCGACTGCCTCGTGAGCGTGTCGGGTCTCCTCACCAACAGCGGGCTCGTGGATGTGGACGGGGAAGTCACCCTCAAGGCCGAGGACATCGACTTCGCCGGGGCTGTGTCGCCGGAGGACACCGATGACAACCTCTCGATCGAGACCTTTGCCAACGGGCGCGACATCTTCCTGGGCGGCACGGGCAGTGAGCCGGGTGTCGGTGGCGCCGCGATGCACTTGACGGTGGCCGAACTCGACCTCTTCGCCGACGGGTTCAGCTCGCTCACCTTCGGCGGATCCGCGAACACCGGGCGGATCACGGCGCTTTCAGCCCTCACTTTCAAGGACGCCCTTGTGCTTCGGGCCACGGGCGCGGGCGGGGCGATCCGGATCGAGCAGGACCTCAGGAACACGACCGCGGGCGGCACCGTCACGATCAACGGCGCGGGCGCCACAACCACGCTGCTCGCGGACATCATCACGCAGGGTGAGGCCATCACCATCAACGACCGCGTGGTAGTTCTCGGCGACATTCTGCTCGATTCCACCGACAACAACACCTTCGCCACGGGCGGGGACATCACGGTCGGCTTCCAGCCCGTGGGCGGCGCGGCTATCGACGACGCGATCAACGCCCACTCGAGCGGCGGTGAGCTCACGCTCCGCGCCGGCACGGGCGGGGAGATCACCCTCGCCGACGTCGGCGAGACTCAGCAGTTGGAGGAGATCGACGCCCGCGGGGCATCCATCAGCCTCACGGCCGTGAACACCTCGGGCAGCCAGGTCTACACCGGCCCCGTCACCCTCACCGAGCAGCTGCGGTCGCACGACGCGGGTTCGATCACCATCACCGGCAACCTGACGGTCGCCGGCGACGCGATCATCCGCACCACGGGTGACGTCGCGACCGATGACATCACGATCACCGGCACCATCAACGCCGACTCGGCGTCGAACAACCGCGACCTGACGATTTCCACCGGTGCTGTGGATCAGACCGGCGCGCAGGGCCAAGTCACGATTGGCGGAGCGATCGGCGCGGGCAGCACGCTCGATGACCTCATCATCTCCAGCGACGGCACCACGATGATCTCGGCCAGCACGACCGGCAACCAGACCTACCACGGCGCGACCCGAATCGCCGGCAACATCAACGGCAGCCGTATCGACTTCAACGACGCCCTGACGCTGGGCGCGAACGTGGTCATCACCGCGACCGACACCGACGCCGATGCCGAGTCCATCGACCTCCAGACCGTCAACTCCACCGGCGGCGCGCGGAACCTGACCCTCAACGGCCTTAACACCCGGATCAATGGCAACGTGGGCAGCATCAGCAAGCTCAACACGCTGACCACCAACGCCAGCGGCCGAACCCGCCTCCTGGGTTCAGAGGTGCGTACGGTCGGCTCGCAGGCCTACCTCGACGGGGTTGAGCTCGGCGCGAACGTCATCATGACCACCGACGCGGGCGACGTCCGCTTCGCGTCAACCATCATCTCCACCGGTGGAGGCAACCGCAACCTGACGATCAACACCGCCGGCAATGGAGCGACCCAGTTCGAGGGCCTGGTTGGCGGCACGACCGAGGGCCAGAAGCTCAACACGCTCACGACCAACGCCGACGGCACCGTCGAGTTCTCCGCGAACGTCCGCACAACCGGGGCGCAGGTCTACGACGACGCGGCCATCCTCAACGCGAACGTCACCCTCAGCGGCGAGAGCTTCGAGTTCGCCACCATCGACTCCGCGGCGAGCGAGGGCCGCTCCCTCACGGTCAACAGCGAGAGCTCAATCATCGTCAACGGTGACATCGGACGGGCCGGGGCCGACACCGACCTGGGAGCTTTCACCGCCACCGGCGGCAACATGAGCTTCGCGGGCATGACCGTGAACAACGGGGTGGGCATCACCAGCACCGGCAATGTCATCCACGCGGAAGATGTCATCGCGACAAGCTACACGGCGAGCGGTGTGACGCTCGACCTCCACCAGATCACCACCACCGGCGGCCAGACCATCACCGGCGGCGTGACCCTTAACGACGATCTCGTCGATACCGGCTCGGGCTCGATCACGCTCAACGGGGCCGTGACGCTCGCCGACAACGTGCAACTCACGACCAACAACCAGGCGCTCTCAGTGTCCGGGGCCGTGAACGGCGCGAGATCCCTCACCGTCAACGTTGGCACCTCCACCGCGACCTTCTCGGGCGACATCGGCAACTCGGCGGCGCTGACCAGCCTCACCGTGAACGCCAGCAGCGCGACCACCCGTGCCGTGGGCACGGTCGGGTCACAGACCTACAACGGCGGCCTCAGCACCGGCCAGGCCCACACCGTCACCGGCGATGGTGACATCTCCATCACCGGTGTCCTGACCCTGACCGGCGACGCGGTGTTCAGCACCGCTAACGGCGACCTCACCTATAACGGCGTGAGCGGCGGCGAGACCCTGACCTCTCACGCGGGGGGCGCCGGCAGCTTCTCGAGGTTCAACGGCAGCGGCTACGCCTTCCAGAAGCTCATCACCGAGGGTGAAGCGCGTGTCAACACCGCGGCCATGAACGCCACGGAGGAGTTCGACTTCACTGACGCGCTGCTCCTCGAAACTTCCACCACGTTCACGGCCCCCAAGGCCACCTTCCGCAGCACTGTCGACGGCGCGGGGCTGAACCTCACGGCCAACGTGAGTGGCGTCACCGACTTCCAAGGCGTGGTCGGCGGGGCAGGGGCCCTGGGCACCGTCACGACCGACGCCGCGGGCAGCACCCGCCTCGCGGCCAACATGAACACCACCTCGGGCATGACCTTCGCCGACGATGTCATCGTCGGTGCCGACATCGCGCTCCGCGGCGGCAACGGCTCGCTCATCTTCGGCAAGAAGATCGACTCGACCACCGGCACGCCGTTCGCCCTTTCCCTCTTCAGCGACGCCATCGCCGACAGCACCTTCGCCAACACCCCCTTCCGCTTCGGCGGCAGCATCGGCAACACCAGCACCAGCACCAGGCTCAAGAGCCTCACCCTCTCGTTCCAGACCGACGGCGACAACACCGCCCGCACCGCACCCTTGGGCGCCACGGCCTTCTTCGCCACCATCAACAGCGACGGCTCAGCCTCTAAGGCCACCGAGTTCCGAATCAACACCACCCAGGGCTTCACCATGAAGCCCGGCCAGAAGCTCACGAGCCTGGGCAACCTCTTCATCAACGCCACCAACACCGGGACCGTGACCCTGGGCGACCTTACCGCCCTGGGCAACATCACCGTCACCGCAGGCACCGTCCGGATCCAGCTCCGCGGCGCCGCACCCGTTGCGGGTGACGTGACCGACTTGGGCGTTGACCTCGTCGCCTCCGGGGACATCTCTTTCGGCGGCGTGATCCCAACCCTCATCGCGCGTTCGCCCGCCGGGGCCAACGACCGTGTCTCCTTCGCCAACACCACCGGCACCTTCAACATCCAGACCGGCGCCGCGACCGACCAGTTCCTCTTCCTCAAGCGAGCGGCCGGCATCAACGACGGCAGCCTTCAAGTCAATGGCGCGTTCCGACCCAAGGACCTGACGGCCAGCGGTGTCACGGGCACTAACGCCGCGACGATCATCGCCGGCGCCATCCCGCGCGACACCGAGACCCGTGAAGTTGCTACGCCCGTCACCGTCAGCGCCGCCCTGCGGAAGGACCTCGAGCTCATGGGCATGGGCATCAAGGACCTGAACATCGACGACCTGATCGAGTTCCTGGTCGGTCGTGCCTTCTACCGCGACATCCCCTTGACCGCGAGCCCCGAGGCCGACGACTACAAGGTCACGGTCAATCGCCTCTCGACCCCGTCGGTGCAGGCCGCGGTGCAGGCCTACCGCCGGCTTGTGTTCCTCCCCGGCGACATCAATCGCACCGACGCGATCCGCGACAGCCTCGCCAACGCGTGGGACGCCTACATCCAGCAGACCGAGAACCCCGACGGCCCCGGCTTCCGTGACTACCTCGAGGCCAAGGCCGCCGCGGGCGGCGTGGCGGAGGCCGAGGCGCTCCAGTTCCTCAACGACACCCGCGTCGTGTTCGAGAAGCTCAACGAGTTGGGCCTCTCGCCCGCCGAGGTCAAGATCCCGAAGGACAAGCTGATCGGCGACATCCGCCCGTCGGCGATGGAAGAGCCCAACATGACGAATGCCGTGCTGGGTGTGCAGGTTTCAAGCCGATGAAGCAGCCCGCGTGTTTCCCTGTCCGGGGCGTTCCCGGTGTCCCGGTCCTACCGCTGGGGGTGATTGAGTGGCCGTAGTCAATGTCGAAAGTCTGCTCAAGCCGCTGTCGGAGGAGAACCCCATGGGGGAAAACCTCCGGTGGGACCGCCGATACCTGGAAGTCGAACGGCTGGCCGAGGGCAAGGAAGAGACGCAGTTCTCCAGTTCCGAGGAGCCCGACTGGCGCGAGGTCCGCGACGGCTGCGCCGAGCTCTTCGCCCGTGGAAAACACCTGCGGGTGGGAGTCCTTCTGACCCTTGCCGCCGTGCGCATCGAGGGCTACCCCGGTCTGCGCGACGGCCTCAAGCTGATCCACGGCCTCCTCTCCCAGTACTGGGATCAGGTCTACCCGCAGCTCGACGCTGAGGACAACAACGACCCCACCGAACGCATCAACTCGCTGTCGGCCCTCGTCACGCCGATGGCGACCTATGGCGACAAGATCAAGTTCCTGGATCGCGTCTTTGAAGCGCCGATCTGCATGTCCCGTCAGCTTGGGCAGTTCTCGATGCGGGACGTTGCCATCGCCGGCGGCACGCTCGACCTCCCCGACAGCCCTGACAAACCCAGACCGACCCTCCAAATCATTCAGGCCGCGTTCGAAGAGACCGACGCCAGCGTCCTCGAGGAGATCGCCAACGCGATTGACGAGTCCACGGCCTGCCTGGACGGCATCGAGGCGTGCTTCGACGAGAAGTGCGGCGCCGGGAACGGGCCGAGCACCGATCCGCTCAAGACCCTGCTCCGGGATGCCAGTATTCAGGTCCGTCGGCACATGGCCGGCGGCGAGGTCCCCGCCGAGGAGGGTGCTGCCCCGGACGAGGGCGGCGGCGGCGGTGGGGGGGGCGGCAGGGGCGCGTCAATCTCCGGAGAGGTCAACTCGCCGCAGGAAGCGCTGATGGCGTTCCAGAAGGTTTCCCGGTACTATGCCGCGCACGAACCATCGAGCCCCGTGGCACTTATCGTCGCCGCGGCGGAACAGATGATCGGGAAGAGTTTCGTCGAGATCTCAAGAGTCCTGACCCCAGAAGTCGTCAACATGCTCGTCACAATCAGCACGCCTCCGTCGGATGAATCGAACGGTTGAACCGGCCGATAGTCCGTGGAGGGTGTCACAGCCCGCAAGGAGTAAGGGATGGCGAAGGCCAGCAGCCAGAAGTTCATCGCACGCAACCGGGCCCCGCGCGTACAGATCGAGTACGACTTGGAGCTCTACGGCGCCGAGAAGAAGGTCAACCTGCCCTTCGTCATGGGCGTGATGGCCGACCTGTCGGGCAAGCCCGCCGAGGCGCTCGCCCCCGTCGCCGACCGCAAGTTCCTCGAGATCGACGTCGACAACTTCGACGAGCGCCTCAAGAGCATGAAGCCGCGCGTGGCGTTCCAGGTCCCCAACACCCTCACCGGTGAGGGCAACCTGCCCGTCGACATCACCTTCGAGAGCATGGCCGACTTCTCCCCCGGCGCCATCGCCAAGAAGGTCGAGCCCCTCGCCAAGCTGCTCGAGGCACGCACGCAGCTCGCAAACCTCCTGACCTACATGGACGGCAAGGGCGGGGCCGAGCAGTTGCTCACCCGCGTCCTCTCCGATCAGGAGCTTCTCAAGAGTCTCGCTTCGGCCCCGAAGCCCAGCTAATCGTCAGTTTCCAACGGGCCCGGTTCCGCCGGGCCCTTCCTGTGGGTGATTGTTTCAGAGCACGTCCGCGGCCCACCTACTAAGGGAGCCGCGATAGCGCGGAGGACGCCACGAATGGCAGAGTCACAAGCACAATCTCAGGTCTCAGGCCTTCAGCTCGAAGGAAATGACCTCGAGTCGCTTCTCAAGAAAGAGTTCAAGCCCAAGACCAGCAACGCCAAGGAGGCCATTGAGTCGGCGGTGAAAACCCTCGCCACTCAGGCCCTCGAAGGCGTCAACCTGATCAGCGACGATGCCGTCAAGAGCATCGAAGCCATCATCGCGGCCATCGACCAGAAGCTCACCGAGCAGATCAACGCCATCCTTCACCACGCCGACTTCCAGGCGCTGGAGGGTGCGTGGCGCGGCCTGGCCCACCTCGTCAACAACACCGAGACCGACGAGACGCTCAAGATCCGCGTCCTGAACATCTCGAAAAAGGACGTTGGCAAGACGATCGCCAAGTTCAAGGGCACCGCCTGGGACCAGAGCCCCCTCTTCAAGAAGCTCTACGAAGAAGAGTTCGGCATGCCCGGCGGCCAGCCCTACGGCGCCCTCATCGGCGACTACCACTTCGACCACACCCCGCCTGATGTCGAGATCCTCAGCGGCATGGCGCAGATCGCGGCCGCGGCCCACGCGCCGTTCATCACCTCCCCCAAGCCCAGCCTCTTCAACATGGAGAGCTGGCAGGAGCTGAGCAACCCCCGCGACCTGACCAAGATCTTCCAGTCCGCCGAGTACGCCCCTTGGCGTAGCCTCCGCGAGAGCGAAGACTCCCGCTACATCGGCCTGGCCATGCCCCGCGTTCTCTCCCGCATCCCGTACGGCTCCAAGACTGCCCCCGTCGAAGAGTTCAACTTCGAGGAGGACACCGGCGCCGCGGACCACAGCCGCTACGCCTGGATGAACGCCGCGTACGCCATGGGTACCAACATCACCCGTGCCTTCAAGCTCTACGGCTGGTGCAGCCGCATCCGCGGCGTTGAGTCCGGCGGCATGGTCGAGGGTCTGCCCGTCCACAGCTTCCCCACCGATGACGGCGGCATGGACATGAAGTGCCCCACCGAAATCGCCATCACCGACCGGCGCGAGTCCGAACTCGCCCGCAACGGCTTCATGCCCCTGTCGCACTGGAAGAACACCGACTACTCCGTGTTCGTCGGTGCTCAGAGCCTCCACAAGCCCGCCGAGTACGACGACCCGGACGCCACGGCCAACGCCAACCTCGGCGCCCGCCTCCCGTACCTGTTCGCCACGTGCCGCTTCGCCCACTACCTCAAGTGCATGGTCCGCGACAAGATCGGCTCCTTCAAGGAGCGCGACACCATGTCCAAGTGGCTCAACACCTGGATCAACCAGTTCGTTGACGGTGACCCGATGAACTCGTCCGAAGAGACCAAGGCGCGCCTCCCCCTCGCGGCCGCCGAAGTGGTGGTCGAGGAAATCCCCGGCAACCCCGGGTACTACTCGAGCAAATTCTTCCTGCGTCCCCACTACCAGCTCGAGGGTCTCACGGTCTCGCTGCGGCTCGTCTCAAAGCTGCCCTCCGCAAAGAGCGGCGGCTGATCCAGCTTCCAGTTGTCGGCATGTTCGACGGTTCCTTTTCCAGGAGTAGCAAGCAATGGCATTCGACGGATTTCTGTGGATCGAGGGGCAGAAGGGCCCCATCAAGGGCGAGTGCAAGGACGACAAGCACAAGGAGTGGATCGACGCCACCTCGATCAGCTACTCCGTCAACCAGTCCAACTCGGTTGACACCGGCGGCGGCCTGAGCGCCGGCAAGGCTCAGCTGGGCGACTTCACCTTCACCCAGAAGTACCACAAGGGCTCCGCGCCCCTGTGGGCCTACTGCGCCACGGGCGAGCACCTCAAGTCCGTCAAGTTCCACGCCCGCAAGTCCTCGGGCAACGACAGCGGCCCCTTCACCTACCTCGAGGTGACGTTCACCGACTGCATCGTTACCAGCGTGACGACCTCGGCCGGCGGCGACAACGAGATCCCCGACGAGACCGTCGGGATCGCGTACACCGAGGTCAAGTTCTCCTACACCGAGCAGGACGAGAAGACCGGCGCCGGCAAGGGCGGCGCGGTGGTCCTGGGCTACAACCGCAAGACCAACAAGAAGGTCTGATTCTCTGATCAATCCGGCGCGCGGGAGCGGAGACGCTCCCGCCGCTTTTTTTCCTGGAACAGAGCACGCTCTCAGGGGCCGCCTATGCCCGATGACTTTGACGGCTTTCTGAAACTCACGGACGTCGAAAGCGAGTCCAAAGACCCCCGCCACGAGGGCTGGATCGACGTGGAGTCGTTCTCCTACTCAGCGATGGTCAACGGCCACACGATCGACGCCGACGGCAAGCTCGAGGCTAATGACCCCACCCCCGGCGACTTCACGTTCACCCAGGGCATGCACAAGGCGTCCCCGACGCTCTTCCAGTTCTGCGTCACCGGAAAGCAGATCGCGCAGGCCGAGTTCCACGCCCGAAAAGCCTCGGGTACGTACAACTTCGTGTACTTCAAGGCGATCCTCACCGACTGCCTCATCACCAACATCAGCGTGAACACCAGCGGCAAGGCCCTCCCAGTCGAGACCCTCACGATCGCGTACCGCAAGGTGCAACTGATCTACCGCGAGCAGGACAGCAAGCGAGGCTCGGGCACCGGCGGGGACGTCTCGATCACCTTCGACTCGGGCACCAACCGGCCCGAGAACGTGTGACGGGAAGGGCCAGGCGATGCCGCTCGACGGTTACTTGTGGCTGGGAGGCTTGGAAGGCATCCGGGGGGAGTGCAAGCACCTCAGGTACACCCACTGGCTCCAGGTCCGGGATATGGACTGGGGCATGACGCAGCTCTCAACGGTCAACCCCGACGGCTCGCGCACCGAGCCCGTCGCCGACCTCCAGGGCTTCTCGTTCACCCACGAGCTCGACGCCGCCTCCCCCGGCATCTTTCAGGCGTGCCTGACGGGCCGCAACATCCCCGAGGTCCGGTTTGTCGTGCTGACCCCCGATGGCGACGACCAGCGCGAGCGTCTCCGGATGGTCTTCCGCAACGCCATCATCGTCAGCGTCGACACGACCAGCGAGGGGGCGGGCGTTTCGGAGCGTGTCGAGATCGTGTTCGGGGAGATCGATGTGTCGGCCCAGGGGGCGTCCATTTAGCGCCGGGGCGCACCGCCCCGGGACTATCACAGATGCCTGAAATCAAGTATCCTGCGCCCGCGGCACCCTCCGTGCCGGCCTGGGGATCCGAATGACGCCCGCGACTGCCATGACTCCGGAAGAACTTCTTCGCCAAGGGAAACTGGACGAGTGCCTCAAGGCCGTGGAGGCCCTGATCCGCGCCAACGCCGCCGACCCCAAGCTGCGCGTCATGCTCTTCCAGGTCCTGTGCGTCATGGGCCAGTGGGACCGCGCTCAGACGCAGCTCCAGACCTGCGCCCAGCTCAGCCCCATCAACATGCTGATGGCTCAGGTCTGCAAGCAGGCCATCCTGTGCGAGCACCTCCGCAACGAAGTCTGGGCCGGCAAGCGCACCCCGCTCGTGCTCGGCGAGCCCGAGGAGTGGGTGAGCTGGGTCATCCAGGCCGCCTCGATGTCCGCCGCGGGCCAGCACGACGCCGCGGCCGAGCTCCGCGCCAAAGCCTTCGAAGCCGCCCCCGCCGTGGCGGGCTCCCTCGCCACCGGTGACGACGCCACACCTGTCCCCTTCGAGTGGATCGCCGACGCCGATGAGCGCCTCGGCCCCATGCTCGAGGCCATCGTCGACGGCAAGTACTACTGGATCCCGTGGCCGCGCATCGCGCTGGTCAAGATCGATAAGCCCGCCGACCTGCGCGACACCGTCTGGCTCCCCGCGACCTTCATCTGGTCCGCGGGCGGGAGCTCCGTCGGCCTGATCCCTGTCCGCTACCCCGGCTCCGAGCACGCGTCGAACGATCCGCTCGTCCGCATGGCCCGCCGCACCGACTTCGTCGAGCGCAATGGCCAGCAGGTGCCCGTCGGCCAGCGCCTCCTTGCGACAGACGTAGCGGAATACCCGCTCCTTGAGGTGCGGAGCGTGCGCGTCGGCGATGCGCCGCTCGACCCCGAGGCCCCGACGGCGACCGGCGTCAACACCCAGGGCCTCGCCATGGACAGCAGCCTCAAGCCGGGGTCGATGAATGGCTGAACTCACAACGACCGACAAGCTCCAGCCCAGCCTGCTCGACCGCCTGCGCGACGATGCGCCGCGTGACAAGCAGGAGAGCCGCGACCGGCGGGTGATGTCGATGCGGCAGCTCCGCGAGGCGGTGCTGCGGGACCTCTCGTGGCTTCTCAACGCGGGCTGCCACCCGCTCGATGACGAGATCTACGACTTCCCGCTGGTCGCCAAGAGCACCGTGAACTTCGGCATGCCCGACCTCACCGGCCGCACGGCGTCCACCATCACCGCTGACCGTCTCGAGCACATGGTGCTGGAGTCGGTCGCCACCTTCGAACCCCGGATCATGCGGCGCACGCTCGGCGTCAAGGCCGTGTCGATCCGGGCTGGCCGCAAGGACGTCGCGGGCAATACGGTCGGCTTCGAAATCACCGGCGAGCTCTGCCCCCTCCCGATGCCCGAGCCGCTCTTCCTCCGGACGCAGCTCGACCTCGAGACCGGGCGGTGCGAGGTCAAGTCGGGGACCAAGTAGCAGGACCAAGTAGCAGGACAGGAAGACCATGGACCGGCGACTTCTCCGATACTACGACCGCGAACTCCGGCACCTGCAATCAGGCGCCCGCGAGTTTGCGCGCGAGTTCCCCAAGATCGCGGGCCGCCTCGCGATCGAGGACTTCCCGTGCGTGGACCCCTACGTCGAGCGCCTGCTCGAGGGCTTCGCGTTCCTGACCGCCCGCGTGCAGCTCAAGCTCGACAGCGAGTTCCCCCGCTTCACACAGAACCTGCTCGAGACGGTCTACCCCAGCTACCTCGCGCCCACCCCCAGCATGTGCGTCGTCCAGTTCAATCAGGACCCCGCCGAGCCGGGCCTTGCCGACGGCTACCTCGTCCCCCGCGGCACCGTCCTCCGCAGCCCCTCCACCCGCGACCTGGGCTCCTGCGAGTTCCGCACGGCCCACGACACCCGCGTCTGGGCCATGAAAGTCGAGGACGCGCAGTACTACACACGCAACGTCGGCGTGCTCGACCTCGCCAACCCCTGGGGCGGTCCGTCGGCAATGAGCCAGCTCCAGGTCGGCCGCGGCCCCACCCGCGCCGCCGTGCGCATCCGCCTCCGCACCACCGGCGGCGTGCCCTTCTCCAAGATCAAGCTCGACGACCTCCGCCTCTACCTCCGCGGCGGTGACAGCGTCCCCGGCAAGCTCTACGAGCAGCTCTTCAGCCACGCGCGGGCCATCACGATCCGGCCCGCGATGTCCGGCAACGCCGTGGGCGACTGGCAGCACACCTTCGCCCCTTCCATCATCGAGCGCGCCGGCTACTCCGCCACCGAGTCTCTGCTGCCCTACGACATGCGCGGGTTCCAGGGCTACCGCCTCCTGCACGAGTACTTCGCGTTCCCGCAGCGCTTCATGTTCGCCGACCTCAAGGGTGTCGGCGATGCGATGCGGCGCTGCGACGGGATGGCGCTGGACCTGATCATCACCTTCACGCAGGAAATCCCCGAGCTCGAGGGCGCCGTGGACGCCTCGTCCTTCGCGCTGCACTGCGCCCCCGCCGTCAACCTTTTTCCCAAGCGGGCCGACCGCATCTTCGTTAACGACCGCGCCAGCGAGTTCCAGGTCATCCCCGACCGCACCCGCCCGCTGGACTTCGAGGTGTACAAGGTCACCCGCGTCGTCGGCTACGGCGCCGGCACAAGCGACGAGACCATCTTCCGCCCCTTCTACTCCGCCAGCGACGCCGACGTCAGCACCCCCGCGTACTACGCCATGAACCGCGTGCCCCGCGCCCTCTCCGAGCGCGAGCGCCGCGCGGGCTCGCGCAGCAGCTACGCCGGCAGCGAGGTGTACCTCGCGCTCGTGGACGCCGCCAACGCGCCCTACAGCACCGACCTCAAGCAGCTCTCCATCGAGACCCTCTGCACCAACCGCGACCTGCCCCTCCAGATGCCCGTGGGCAAGGGCCGCACCGACTTCACTCTTGAGATCGGTGCCCCCCTCGAGTCCGTCCGCGTCATCGCGGGCCCGACCCCGCCCCGCCCCAGCCACGCCGAGGGCGAAACCAGCTGGCGCCTCATCAGCCACCTCAAGCTCAACTACCTCTCGCTGATCGACGAGGACGTGGACGGCGACGGCCGCATCTCCGCCGACGAGCGCCAGGGCGCCGCGGCCCTCCGCGACCTGCTCCGCCTCTACGGCAGCACCGCGGACGCCGCGACCCGCAAGCAGGTCGAGGGCCTCAAGAGCATCCACACCACGCCCATCGCGCGCCGCGTGCCCATCCCTGGCATGATCTCGTTCGCGCGTGGGCTCGAGGTCAACGTCACGTTCGAGGAGGGCCTCTTCGAGGGCACCGGTGTCTTCGTGCTCGGGGCCGTGCTCGAGCAGTTCTTCGCCAGGTACGTTTCAATGAACTCGTTCACGGAGACTGTCATCAGCTCCGTCGAACGCGGGGAGATCATGCGGTGGACGCCCAAGGTCGGACAACGCCCGGTCCTGTGACCGCCGGGGCTCGCCCGCCCGTCGCCGACCTCGACCCGCTCGAGGCGATGATGTCCACTGCGCCCAATGGCGCCAACGGCCACCCCAAGCCCGAAGCGAAAGTGGGGGAGCCCAAGGTCCGCAAGGTCACCAGTCGCGTCGCCGACCACCAGACCCGCGAGGAGTTCCTCACCGACCTCGCGTACGAGACCTGGAACTACAACTTCTACCAAGTCGTCCGCCGCCTGGACTCGATGTTCCCAGACCTCCAGGGCATCGGCCTCTCCGACAAAGTCGAAGAAGACCCCATCCGCTTCTGCCAGCAGCCCACCCTCGCCTTCCCGCCCAACACCGTCACCCACTACGACCCGCCCACCAGCAACGCGCCCGGCCGCCTCTTCGTCGCCTTCATGGGCCTGCTCGGCCCCCACGGCCCGCTCCCCCTCCACCTCGCCGAGTACGCCCTCGAGCGCGAAATCCACTTCAAGGACCGCACCTTCTCGCGCTTCCTGGATGTCTTCAACCACCGCCTCGTCAGCCTCTTCTACCGCGCCTGGTCCGTCAATCAGATGCCCGCCAGCTATGACCGCTCGTTCGCGGCTGCGGGCATGGACCCCTCCGATCTCAAGCCCGAGCAGCGCCAGCGCGCCCTCCTCGAAGACGACGACCCCTACGCGATCTACATCGGATCGCTGCTGGGCATCGGGATGGACTCCCTCCGTCTCCGCGACGTCGTCCCCGACACCGCCAAGCTCCACTTCGCTGGCCGTCTGGCCGCGGGCACGCCCGGCCCCGAGGGCCTCCGCGGCATCCTCCAGGAATACTTCGGCGTCCCCGTCATGATCGACGAGTTCGCCGGCCAGTGGCTCGACTTGCCGAAAGATCAGTACTGCCGCCTCGGCGGCGACCCGGTTGACCGCACGCCCTCGTCCCTCGGCGGCCCCCTCGGCGGCGCCGTCGCGGGCTCGCGCGTGTGGGACTGCCAGGGCAAGTTCCGCATCCGCCTGGGGCCCATGGGCTTTGAGGACTACCAGAGATTCCTGCCCCATACCAAGTCCGCGGCCCGCCTCGAGGGCTGGATCCGCAACTTCGTCGGCGACGAGTTCTCGTGGGAGGCGCAGGTCATCCTCCGCCAGGACGAAGTGCCCAAGACCCAACTCGGTAAGGGCGCCGCCCTGGGCTGGTCCACGTGGATGTACAGCGGCAACGCAGAAGAAAACCGGGCCGATCTCACGATCCGGAGCCGCAACTAGTTCGATTCAACCCGCGGCCAACGCCGCGGCATGGGAGTTTGAGAGATGGGTGAAGGTATCTCGCGTTCGTCGCTGTTCGGCAAGCTCAACAGCATCGGCTACAAGGCCCTCGACGGCGCCACGGTCTTCTGCAAGCTCCGCGGCAACCCCTACGTGGAACTCGTCCACTGGCTGCACCAGATCATGCAGACCCAGGACAGCGACCTCCACCGCATCATCAAGGCGTGCGGCCTGGACGCCAGTCAGCTCGTCGCCGACACCCAGAACGCCCTCGAGAAGCTGCCCAAGGGTGCGAACTCCATCTCCGACATCTCCGCCTCCCTTAGCGACGCGGTCGAGCGCGCCTGGGTGTACTCCAGCCTCAAGTGGGGCGAGACCAGCATCCGCACCGGCCACGTCATCTACGCCCTGGTGAACGAGACCGCCCTCAAGCCCCACCTCCAGCGCATCAGTCACCAGTTCACCAAGATCACCCCCGAGCAGCTGGGCAGCCAGTTCCTCAAGATCACCGACGGCAGCCCCGAGGCCGTGCTCGCCGCCGCGGATCAGCGCGGCATCAGCGGCGCCCCCGGCGAGGCGAGCGGCGCGATGGCCCCCGCCCAGCTTGGCAAGCAGGAAGCCATCACCAAGTACTGCAAGGACCTGACCGAGAGCGCCAAGGCCGGCAAGCAGGACCCCATCGTCGGACGCGACGAGGAAATCCGCCAGTGCATCGACGTGCTGATGCGCCGCCGCCAGAACAACCCGATCCTGACCGGTGAGGCCGGCGTCGGCAAGACCGCCATCGTCGAGGGCTTCGCGCAGCGCATCATCAAGGGCGACGTCCCGCCTCAGCTCAAGGACGTCCGCGTGCTCGAGCTCGACATGGGCCTCCTCCAGGCCGGCGCGAGCATGAAGGGCGAGTTCGAGAACCGCCTGCGCCAAGTCATCGACGAGGTCCAGGCCTCGCCCCGCCCGATCGTCCTCTTCATCGACGAGGCCCACACGCTCATGGGCGCGGGCGGCGCCGCCGGCACCGGCGACGCGGCCCAGCTCCTCAAGCCCGCTCTCGCCCGCGGCACCCTCCGCACCATCGCCGCCACCACCCAGAGCGAGTACAAGCAGCACTTCGAGAAAGACCCGGCCATGAGCCGCCGCTTCCAGGTCGTCAAGGTCGACGAGCCCGACGAGAAGAAGTGCCTCCTCATGATCCGCGGCCTCGCCTCCGTCATGGAAAAGCACTTCAAGGTGCAGGTTCTGGACGAGGCCCTTGAATCCGCCGTGAAGCTCAGCAAGCGGTACATCCAGGGCCGCCAGCTGCCGGACAAGGCCGTGAGCCTGATCGACACCGCCTGCGCCCGCGTCGCGGTGAGCCTGCACTCGGTGCCCGCCGAGATCGACGACACCCGCAAGCGCATCGACGGCCTCAACACCGAGCTCGCCATCATCGACCGCGAGATCACTACCGGCAGCGAGCACACCCGCCGCCGCGCCGACATTGTCGCGGACATCAAGGTCGCCGATGATCGCCTCAAGGAACTCGAGGGTCACTACAACAAGGAAAAGGCCCTCGTCGAGAAGATCCTCGACCTCCGCGGCAAGCTCCGCCGCGGCACCGACCAGCCCATCGACGACGGCAAGAAGCCCGGTGCTGCGTCCCCAACGCCCACCGGCGAGAAGCCCGCGGCCCAGATCGAGCCCAAGCTCAGCGAGGACGAGCGCCTCAAGTGCATGGAGGAGCTCAAGATCCTCCAGGGCCAGCTCACCGCAATGCAGGGCGAGACCCCGCTGATCCTCCCCAGCGTCGATGCGCAGGCCGTGTCGGCGGTCGTGTCGGACTGGACCGGCATCCCGCTGGGCCGCATGGTCAAGAACGAGATCGAGGGCGTGCTCAAGCTCGCCGACACGCTCGAACGGCGCGTCATCGGCCAGCGCCACGCGCTCGAGGCGATCGCCCAGCGCATCCAGCTCTCCCGAGCCAAGCTCGACAACCCCGGCCGCCCCGTCGGCGTGTTCATGCTCGTCGGCCCCTCGGGCGTCGGCAAGACCGAGACTGCCGTCGCGCTCGCCGAGGCCCTCTACGGCGGACCCCAGGGCCTCATCACCATCAACATGAGCGAGTACCAGGAGGCCCACAAGGTCAGCCTCCTGATGGGCTCGCCCCCCGGCTACGTCGGCTTCGGCAAGGGCGGCGTGATGACCGAGGCCGTGCGCCGCCGGCCCTATAGCGTGCTGCTGCTCGACGAAGTCGAGAAGGCCCACCCCGACGTCCACGAGATCTTCTTCCAGGTCTTCGACAAGGGCATGATGAAGGACAGCGAGGGTGTCGACATCAACTTCAAGGACACCATCATCCTGCTCACCAGCAACGTGGGCACCGACCTCGTCATGAACATGTGCAAGGACCCCGCCCTGCGGCCGGATTCCGACGGCCTGGTCAAGGCCATCCGCGAGCCGTTGCTCAAGGTCTTCCCGCCCGCGCTCCTGGGCCGCCTCAATATCGTCCCGTACTACCCCATCAGCGACGAGATGATGCGCAGCATCATCAAGCTCCAGCTCAAGCGCGTGGGCGACCGCGTGCTCGAGGGCCACAAGGTCCCCTTCACCTTCGACGCCAAGGTCGAGGACACGATCGTCAGCCGCGTGACCGAGCTCGACAGCGGCGCCCGCGCCATCGACGCCATCATCACCCGCCAGATGCTCCCAGCCGTGGGCAAGGAGCTGCTGGAGCGGCTGCTGGCCGACAAGCCGGTCACCAAGGTCCACATCGGCGTCAAGGACAGCGAGTTCGTGTACAGCTTCGAGTGATCCAGGAGGAGTGAGCCGCAGTGTCGTTCAGCCGTCAGCCCGGGATCGCAGGCCTGTGGGAACACCCATTCCCATCGGGCGAGCTGCCGCGCCGCGGCGGAAAGCTGGCGCACCTGCCGACCGGCTCCGCGGTGGACGCCCTGTCCGCCCTCGGCATCCTCGGGATGACGACCCCCGAGGCGATCGAAACGACGGACGCCGCGGCGATCACCCCCCCCGAGCCGCCCAGCCGTTTCCGCATCGTGAAGTTCAACGGCTACGCCATCAAGGTCCAGGACGTGCCGCAGTGGCTCCGGAAGGCCAAGGCCATGATCGCCGGCGGCCTCACCGCCGACAAGGTCGATCAGCTGATGCCACTCCTGTGGCGTCAGCGCCCAGAGACCCGCGGCGAAGCGGCGCAAGAAATCCTCGCCCACATCCAGTCCACTGGCCAGCCTGACCTCGCCGGCGCCTTCGAAGCGATGCTGGACAAGCGGATGGCGGGGTGGCGTGAATCACTGCAGCAGCCCGAGGAAGAGTTGGAGCCCGAGCAGGCCTAGGAGCGGATCATGCCGACGTGGACACAGCAGTTCAGAGAAATGGCCATCGGCGTCCCCGAAGCGCTCGGTGAGGACAAGCTCCTGCTCAAGAGCTTCAAGCTGACCGAGGAGATCAGCCGCCCCTTCGTGTGCGAATGCACGATGTACAGCGAAGACACCGAGATCGACTTCAACCTGATGGTCGGTGAGAACGTCACGCTGCGCCTCGATTACGGCATTGATGCAGGCGGGGTCCGCTATGTCAATGGCTACGTCTCACGCTTTGTCCAGGGCGGCCACGACCGTGGCGACTCCCCGCACCAGTACTACGCCACGATCGTCCCCTGGCTCTGGCTGCTCACCCGCGCCAGCGACTGCAAGATCTACCAGGCCAAGACCATCCCCGACATCGTCAAGGAAGTCTTCGGCGACTTCGGCTGCAGCGAGCTCGTCGAGCTCAACCTCACCGGCACCTACCCCGAGCACGAGTACATCGTTCAGTACCGCGAGACGGCCTTCAACTTCGTCTCGCGCCTCCTCGAGCACGAGGGCATCTACTACTACTTCAAGCACGAGAACGGCAAGCACAAGCTCGTCCTCGCCGACTCACCCTCCGCACACGTGGAGGTCGAGGGCTACGAGGACATCCCCTACCACGACGGCGCGAACCAGAGCGGCCAGGGCGTGTCCGAGTGGTCCATCGAGATGCAGATGATGCCCGGCAAGCACGCGCTCGCCGACTTTGACTTCAAGGTTCCAACCAAGGACCTCACCGTCCAGAAGATCTTGAAGGGTGAGCACCCCCTCGCCGAGTCGCCCCTCTTCGATTACCCCGGCGGGTACATCAACAAGGCCGACGGCGAGACCCGCGCCGAGTCCCGCATCCAGGAACTCATGATGCACCACGTGCTCGTGAAGGCCCGGGGCAACTCCCGAGGCCTCACCGTGGGCTGCAAGTTCACCCTCTCCGGCGCCGCCCGCGCCGACCAGGACGGCGAGTACGTCATCACCGCCTTCAGCTGCGTGGCCGACCACGAGGCGACGAGCTCCGGGCAGGAAGAGCTCTTCCAGTGCCAGTTCACCTGCGTCAAGGCCGACACGCAGATCCGCCCCCGCCGCGTCACGCCCAAGCCCCTCATCACCGGCCCGCAGACGGCCATCGTCACGACCTCCTCCGGAAGCGAGGAAATCCTCGTGGACGAGTTCGGACGCGTGAAGGTCCACTTCCACTGGGATCGCTGGAATCCATTCGACGACACCAGCTCCTGCTGGATCCGCGTCGCCCAGGTCTGGGCCGGCAAGGCTTGGGGCGGCATCTTCACCCCCCGCAAGGACCAGGAAGTCATCGTCGAGTTCCTGGAGGGTGACCCCGACCAGCCCATCATCACCGGCCGTGTGTACAACGGCGCGAACGGGCCGCCCTACGCCCTCCCCGGCTCCAAGAACGTCAGCGGCGTCAAGTCCAACACCACCACCGGCGGCGGGGGCTACAACGAGTTTTCCTTCGACGACACCGCCGGCAGCGAAGTCATCACCATCCACGCCCAGAAGGACATGAACACGACGGTCGAGAACGACCAGTCGGACACGGTCCACAACAACCGCACGATCACGGTCGAGGGCACGCACACCGAGACGATCACCAAGGACACCACCATCAAGGTGACCGAGGGCAAGCTCGTAGACCGCGTCGAGACCGGCACCGCCGAGTACTACGTCAAGGACGCCGTCACCGAGATCTTCGACGCCACCCAGACCACCACCGTCAAGCAGGCCATCACCACCCAGTCCACCGACGCCAGCATCGAAGTCCACGGCAAGACCCAGGTTCTCATCCACACCGGCGACGCCACCACCATCAACATGCTGGAGGCCGGCAAGATCGCCATTAACGCCACCGACACGCTCCAGCTCTCCTGCGGCGACTGCGTCATCGAGCTCAAGAAGGACGGCACCCTCAAGATCTCCGCCAAGAAGATCGAGGTCAGCGGCGCCCAGGAAGCCAAGCTGGGCGTCGGCAACCAGAACATCACCTGCGACGTCTCCAAGGTCGCCATCGGCGGCGCCGCCATCAACAGCTCGGCGGTGGGCATGCACGAGATCGCCGGCGCAGTAGTCAAGATCAACTAAGAAGGAGCCAGTCCCGTGCGTCGCGTGATGGAGAGGCTGAACAACCGGATGAGCGGGTTCATGACGCAGAATCATGACCTCGCCCTGGTGGTCCAGTGCGCCGACAACGAGGCCGCCATCGCCCTCCGCGCGATCCAGGGCGTCGACGACACCTCGCCGAGCGACATGCTCTTCGTCTTCCCGCAGACCTTCATCGAGCCCGCGTCGTACGTCGAGGCCATCTACCAGAGCTTCGCGAGCGAGCACGCCATGGCCGCGAAGGGCATCGCGGAAGAAAAGCTCCCCATCCGCTGGCCCGAGCTCCCCGCCCGCCTCAAGGACCGCACACTCGCGCCCGTGCAGCGCCTCCGCGAGATCATGACCTTCGCCCGCTCCCTCGTCCCGGCCGCGGGCGGCGGCAAGCTCGCCTGGTGCATGTTCCCGCTCACGATCATGGCGCTCCCCGCCTGGGCCTCGTTCATCGCCGAGCTCGTCAAGCACGAGTGGCCCTACCCCTGGTGCCACGGCATGCGGATGTACATCCGCGACCTCGTCCAGCCGCCATCGGTCACCGTCGCGGATGTAAA